>Ga0187892_10000349_pt1 | contig 122253 bp, 128 predicted proteins | sample MA1701073metaG_FD_139345 | JGI IMG/M metagenome (GOLD analysis project Ga0187892, IMG submission 139345) | Bio-ooze microbial communities from a basaltic lava cave in the Kipuka Kanohina Cave System on the Island of Hawaii, USA - MA170107-3 metaG ... | reverse complement strand
GGATCGACGATCTCAAGGGGGGCTGCCATCTTGATACCCCGAAAAACGGGGCCACCGTCGTCCGTCCGGGGTTAGACAGTAAATGCGTGCCGACGGTGTCTCAAAGTCGTTGACACATTCCGATCGACGAGGTGGCGGCTGCCCGAGAATCAGCACCAGCAAGCTTGAAGTACGGTGGATTTGAGATCGCTACGTCGTACAGGGCCGGAGTGGGCGCGTGAAAGAGCGAGGGTTCGAGCGCCGAGGAACAAGCAAGGATGAAGTCAACATTGTGAACGGCAAATGTGAATCTACGACCCCTTCGGGCCAGCCAGCGCTTGGCGTGGGCAAGTGAGACATTGCAAAGATGAGCGAGGGTCGCATCAACCTCAAACGTATCTAGATGAACTGGCTGTCTCGTGGTGTTCAGAGCTTCGCAAACAGCGCAACTTAGAACACCAGTACCTGCTCCTGGGTCGAGTACGCGCCGAGGAGATCGGCGAGACACAGCGAGTGAGGCCATGAAGCGCGCGACGGGGAGCGGCGTGAAGAATTGGGCGAGCGCTCGGCGGTGCCCGGGCTCTGTCTGAACCGAGAAATGATACGCGAGACGAGAGGCGAACTCGGAAGGCGTCTCGCCCTGAAGCGGTGAGATAGCATTATTCCATGTGACGTGGCTGCTTCGAGACTGCACTCGTTACGCCCTCCCGCCCCAATTCTACGTTCAATCAGTAAGGACTTGGTGTCTCATGGACGGTGCACGCGCTGGGCGTAAGCGGTGTGGCAAGCTCAGGAAGGGGCCAACGGCGACGGTCAATCGGGGGGTGTGAGGCGGTAGGCCTTGATCTTCCGGTAGAGGTGGCTGCGCTCGATGCCGAGGCGGTCGGCGGTGCGGGTGACGTTCCAGTCGTTGGCCTTGAGCTCGGCCAGGATGTAGGCGCGCTCGAAGGTGTCGCGGGCCTCGCGCAGGGTGCGATCGCTGGCGCCGGCGCTCTCGGCGGTGTCTTTGGGGCGGAGCGGCGCCGGCAGGTCGTCGACGCCGATGACATCGGCCGGCGCCATGATGACGAGCCGCTCGACCATGTTTCGCAGCTCGCGCACGTTGCCGGGCCAGTCGTAGGTCATGAACCAGGCCAGGGCCTCGCCGGAGAGGCTCTTGAGGCGCTTGCCGTTCTCGGCGCACACCACGCGGATGAAGTGGTCGATGAGGAACGGAATGTCCTCCTTGCGCGCGCGCAGGGGCGGCACCTCGATGGGGATGACGTTGAGCCGGTAGAAGAGGTCCTCCCGGAAGCCGCCGCCCAGGAGCGTGCTGAGATCACGGTTGGAGGCGGCGATCACCCGCACGTCGACCTTGATGGTCTCCCGGCCACCCACCCGCTCGAAGGCCTGTTCCTCCAGAGCCCGCAGCACCTTGGCCTGCGTCTTGAGGCTCATGTCCCCGATCTCGTCGAGGAACAGCGTTCCCCCATCGGCCAGCTCGAAGCGTCCACGCCGCCGGGCCAGCGCGCCGGTGAAGGCGCCCTTCTCGTGGCCGAAGAGCTCGGATTCGATGAGCTCCTCGGGGATGGCGGCGCAGTTGACTTCGATGAAGGGACGGTCCTGGCGGGCGCTCAGCGCGTGAATGGCCCGCGCCACCAGCTCCTTACCGCTGCCGTTCTCGCCGTGGATCAGCACTCGCCCGTTGCTGGGCGCTGCAGTCGCGATCTCCTCGCGGAGCTTCCGGATGACCGGGCTCTCGCCGATGATCTCCCAGCGCTGCTCCAGCCGCTGCCGGAGGGAGGCGTTCTCGCGCTCGAGCCGGGCGTGCTCGAGGGCGCGGGCCACGATCAGTAAGGTCTTCTCGAGCGACAGGGGTTTTTCGATGAAGTCGTAGGCGCCCAGGCGCGTGGCTTTGACCGCCGTCTCGATAGTGCCGTGCCCCGAGATGATCACCACGGTGGCGTCGGGCCGTTGCCGCTTCATCTCAGCCAGCGTCTCCAGGCCGTCCTTGCCGGGCATCCAGATGTCGAGGAAGACGAGATCGGGGGACTCCTCGGTCACCCGGCCCAACGCATCGATGCCGCTGCCGACGGCGGTGACGCGGTAGCCCTCGTCCTCGAGGACGCCGCGCAGGGCCGACTGGATGGCCGGCTCGTCGTCGACGATTAAGATATGCTCGCCTGCCATACCCTCGGAGGGCTACGCCCCCCTTCCGAAACCTCCCCCCAGGATTCGGCTGCGCCGGCAAAGCCGGCGCTCGAACTCCAACCGGATCAGTGCATTCATGGCTACGTCTCCACCGGGACGGCGGTGCGGGCCACCGGCAGATCCATGAGGAAGCGGCTGCCTCGGGGGTGGTTGTCCTCCACCCGGATGGTCCCTCCGTGCTCGACGACGATCTCGTGCACGATGGGCAGCCCGAGTCCCATCCCGTTGGTCTTGGTCGAGAAGTAGGGCAGGAAGAGCTTGTCTTTGTCCTCGGGGTTGATCCCCGGTCCGGTGTCGCTCACGACCACCAGCACGCGCCCGGCCTCGGCCACGTGCCCGACCTCCACCTCCACGTCGCCCGCTCCCCCGACGGCCTGCACGGCGTTGTCCACCAGGTTGAGGATCGCCCGCTTGATGTGGTCGGGGTCGACCTCGGCCAGCGGCAGCGCGTCCGGATAGCGGGTGCGGAGCCGCAGGGCCGGGTGGGACTCCCGGTAGAGCCCGGCCACGGCCTCCACGATGGCTCGGAGGTCGGTGGGGCGCGGGGTGAGGACCGGCATGCGGGCGAAGCGGGAGAACTCGTCGACCAGCCGCCGCAGCCCGTTCACCTCCTGGATGATCGTTTCCGTGCACTCGGTGATCAGCTGCTCGTCTCCCGCGCCGCGGGCCAGGCGCCGGCGCAGGCGCTGGGCGGAGAGCTGAATCGGCGTGAGCGGGTTCTTGATCTCATGGGCGATCCGCTGAGCGACCTCGCGCCAGGCGGCCACCCGCTGGGCTTTGAGCAGCTCGGTGAGGTCGTCGAAGACCACCACGGCACCGGCGTACTCGCCGTCCGGGCCGCGCAGGGCGGTGGCCGAGGCCAGCAGGGAGAGGCTGGCCCCCTTGCGCCGCAGGTGCAGTTCCTGCTCGACGGCGCCGGCCTTGAGCCGACGCACGCGCAGCACGAGACCGATGACGTCGCGCAGGTCGGAGCCCCCGAAGACCTCGTCCAGCGGGCGGCCGACGGCGCTGGTAGCCTGCAGCCCGAACATGGCGGCCCCCGCGCGGTTGAGCGTGGTGAGGCGTCCCTGCGGGTCGATGGACACGACGCCGGTGGTCACCGCCTCCAGCACGGTCTCGATGTACCGGCGCCGATCCTCCAGTTCGGTGTGCTTGTCCTGCAGGTCGAGATACGCCTCCTCCAGTTGCCGCTTCGAGCGGCCGAGGTCGTCGGTCATCCGGTTGAACGAATCGACGAGGACGCCGATCTCGTCGTCGGCCCGCGCCTGCACCTTGTAGGCCAGGTTGCCCGCCGCCACCTCGCGGGTTCCCTCGGCCAGCTCGGCGATGGGCCCGGTGATCCCGCGAGCCAGGTAGAGCCCGAACCAGGTGAAGGAGAAGACGACGATGAGGGTCATGAAGAGGAAGAGCAGGATGTAGATGCCCTTGATCGGGTTCTTCACCAGCTTGAGCTGCTTGTACTCCTGGAAGGCCTGGGCGATGCCCCGGATGCGCTGCTCGAGCCGCTCGGCGACGTGGGTGCCCACCACGACCACCCCCAGCACCCGGCGGTCCGGGTCTCGGGAGACCACGGGGGCGATGGCCTCGATGAGATCGCCCGACTCCAGCTCGCGCACGGTGGTGACGTGCTGGCCGGTGAGGCCCTGGCGGAGCTGACCCTCGTTGGTGTCGCGAGTGGGGAGATCGCCCAGCGCCGGGTCCTTGACATGGACCAGCTCCTGGCCTCCGGCGTTGAGGATGGTGATGGCGCTGAGCCCGAGCTGCTCCTTCTGCTCCACCAGATACGCCACCAGCATCTCGCGCTGGGGCTCGGCGAGGAGGCGGTCCCGCTCGATCACCCGCGCGATGTGCTGGCCGTGGCGCAGGGCGGCCGCCTGGAGGTTGTGATAGTAGGTCTGAGCCACTGACAGCGCCTGGTCGAGGGGCCGCTCGACCTGCGGCTTGAACCAGCCCTCGATGGACTTGTTGATGAAGTTGGAGGCGATCAAGAAGATCAGGATGGCGGGAGCCAGCGCCAGACAGAGGAAGGCCAGCACCAGCTTCGTTTTGAACCGGGCTCCGATGGCCTTCTGGCGGCGTTCGAACCACAGCTTGACGAGGTTGCGGAGCAGGAGGACGAGGAGAAGCAGGAACACGATGAGGTTCAGGTTGAAGAGGGCGAAGACCAGGATGTTGGCGGCCAGGGGCAGCTCGGGCACCCGCATCTCGAAGCTCAACGCGCTGGCCAGCGCCACCACGGCCAGGATCGCGCTGAGCACGAGGAGGTTGCGCCGGCGCCGGCTCTGATCGCTGAGGAGCGGCATCACGGTCTCCCCAACGTCACTGGACCCTCCGGAGCGTCCGGTACGCGGACTGGAGCTCGGTTTGCTCCGCCGTTCCGGCCAGCCGGGTCACGAAGGTGTTCTCGCCGTTCAGGGCGGCTTCGGCGCGCACCCTGACGTAGATGACGGCGTCAGGATCGAGCGTAGCGGCGGGACCGACCTTGGTGGCCCGCACCTCGGAGATGACGCGCTGGGCGTCGCGCAGGTCGCGGGTGGCGTACACCGGCCGTGACTCCCCCTTGAGGAAGGTCACCCGGTACTCCTTGCTCACCACGTTGTAGGTGAGGTGACGCTCCACGACCCGCCGGGTGAGCAAGCGGTCGCGCCAGCCTCGGTTGAACTGCCACAGCTCGAGGGTAAAGCGGACGTGCGAGGGAATGCCGCTCTGGATCGATTCCAGGAACGCTGCGGGCACGGCGCCCACGGCGACGACGTGCACCGTGACTTCGTGGTCGTTCAGGTAGATCGCGAGGTCACTCAGGCGCAGCTCGGCCCGAGCGGGCGCCGCCGTGACCAGCCATATGGCGGCGGCGAGCAGACCGAGCCCCGGACGCAGACCACGCATACCGTTGAGTGGTCATTATAGCCTCCGCGCCCCCCGGGGGTGCCTGGAGAGGACAGGTGTGGCACCCCGGGCGAACGGGGAGGGTTGGAGGGGGACGGTAGTAACACCTCGCGCGAACGGGGAGGTCTGGAGGGGGACGGTAGTCGCACCTCGCGCGAACGGGGAGGTCTGGAGGGGGACGGTAGTCGCACCTCGCGCGAACGGGGAGGTCTGGAGGGGGCGGCCGCTGCCCCCTCCAGTATGAAGATCTGGAGGGGGTGGCCGCTACCCCCTCCAACTTCTAGATCGTGGCCAGCCCGGGGGCGGCGACGTGCGCGCTACGGCGCACGGTCGGGGCAACGACGGCGGCGCCGGCGGTACGGCGCTCCAGGCCGAGGGCTCGCTGGACAGCCACCACGAGTTCCAGGTTCAGCGCGTGCCCGGCGTTGCGACCGATGACGTGGCCGACCACGGGCCGGCCGAGGAGGGCGAGGTCGCCGATCAGGTCGAGAATCTTGTGACGCACGAACTCGTCGCGGTAGCGGAGACCGTTGAGCACGCCCCGCTTGCCCACCCCGATGGCGTTCTCGAGGGATGCGCCCCGGGCCAGCCCATTACGGCGCAGGGAGCCCAGGTCCTTGAGAAAGCCATAGGTCCGGGCGGGGGCGAACTCCTCGATGAACATCCGCTCCGTCGGCGTGCAGGTGAGGGCTTGCGTCCCGATGGCGGGATGGTCGTTGTCCAGGGTGTAGCTGATGCGGAACGCAGCCGAGGGAACGATCTGAAGCCAGCGCCCGCCCCCGCCCACGCGGATCGGGTACGGGATGACGATGGGCCGGCGCGGCGCCGACTGCTCCACGCGCCCCGCCGCCGCCAGCAGCCCCACGAAAGGCTTGGCGCTGCCATCGCCGGCCGGAATCTCGGGGCCGTCCACCTCGATGTCGAGGTTGTCGAGACCGAGGCCCGCTGCCGCCGCCATGAGGTGCTCGACGGTCTGGATGCGGGTGCCGTTGTGGCCAACGCTCGTTGCGTAGTGGGAGTTGACGACACTCTCGGGAGCGGCCGGGATGCGCTCGTCGTGGTTCGACATCCTGAACGTGATGCCGGAGTTGGCCGGTGCCGGGGCGATGCGGAGCCTGACCAGTTTGCCGGAGTGCAGGCCGACCCCCTCCATCTCTACTGCTCGGCGGATTGTTCTCTGCATAACCGAGGGGGACGAAAAGCAACCGAAGTGCCATACCCCCTCGCTTCAGATAACGCGTTGATTTATCGGCGCTCATGAGTGATGTAGCTCTTTTACAAGAGACTGGAATCGTGGCGGCCATGACACGCGGGCGAGCCCGCTTGTCTCGTTTTGGAAACACTACACATCGACGATCAGCCGCATCTCGCTGCCTTTTTCGCCGGCAAGAACTTGAACCTGATGGTAGGTCGCGGCCTTGACGACGGTGCCGAGCCGGTGGCGGCCCGGGTCGATCGGCTCGCCATGCAGGAGGCCATGGACCACGTTCTCGGTCAGTGTTGTGACCTCCACCCGCCGCACGGCGAAGCCCTCGATCTCGTGCACGTAGAGGCATTCGTTGATCCAGTGCACCAGCAGGCTTTCCACGGAGTCGCCCTGGGCGCGGACCTCGCGCGTCTCCCCAGCCTGGACCTCCTCAGGCGCGATCGTCAGCGCGAGCACGCCGAGCGCCGCCTGAGCGAAGGCCGCGGCAGTGGTCGCCCCCCAGGCGTGCACGCCCACGTCGGCCGCGACGTCGAAGTACTCGTAGCCGGCCGAAGTCATTCTCGGCCCGCGGCTCTGCCGAGGTCACCGAAGCGGAACTGGAGGATCGCGACCACGGTGGGGGCCGCGGTCTCGGATCTCAAGATTCGGGGGCCGAGCGAGACCGGCGTCCACCCGCGCGCCTGGGCCGCCTGGACCTCCTCGCCGGCGAGGCCACCCTCCGGCCCCACCAGCACGAACGCGGTAGCCGGCGGCGTGGGTAGCGCGTCAAGCACGGGGCCGATCGGCGGCGCCTCGCCTTCCCACAGGCAGAGCCGGACGTCAGCCTCGCCGCGGGTCGGCTCCAGCCACTCAGTCAAGGGGCGGGGCACGGCGACGTCCGGAATGACCGCTCTCCCGCACTGCTTGGCCGCTTCCTTGGCCACGCGCTGCCAGCGCCGCGCCCGCTCGCGCCAGCCGCTCGACTCCAGACGAACCACCGTTCGTTGCGCGATCGCCGGAAGCACGCGGACGACGCCGAGCTCGGTGACGGCGCGCACGATCGTCTCCATCTTGTCGCCCTTGGGGATGCCCTGGAGGAGGGTGATGGCCAGCGCGGCCTCCCGCCGCGTGGTCGCGACGTCGAGGATCGTGCCCGTGGCCTGTTCCCCCAGCGATTCGAGGCGCACCGTGAAGTCCCGGCCCCGTCCGTCGGCGGCGATCACGAGGTCCCCGGGCACCAGCCGCAGCACGGCCTGCATGTGGCGGGTCTCAGCGCGGTCGAAGGCCACCCGGTCTCCGGTGATGCGCTCCGGCGCGACGGTAAACCGCCGGACGCCGGTCACCGGGTCCGCGCCAGTTCGAGCGTGGTCCAGCCCTCGACGGATCGGGCCGCGGCCGGCGTGAAGCCGTGACGGGCGAGCGCGGTGCCCACGGCGTCCGCCTCGCCGTCGAGGATCCCGCCGAGCAGGAGCGCCCCCCCGCGGGCGACGTAGCGCTCGTAGGACGGGGCCAGCCGCAGGTGAGCCGCGGACAGGAGGTTGGCCATCACCAGCGGGGCCGGCGCGATTTCGAGGGCGCCGGCCTCGGCGCAACGGCACTCCACCCGGTCGGCCACGCCATTCCGGGCCGCGTTGGCCGTCGCGCACCGCACCGCGTCGGGATCGTCGTCGACGGCCAGCACGCGCGACACGCCCATTCGGGCGGCGGCGATGGCGAGGATTCCCGAGCCGGTGCCGACGTCGATGGCTGCCGCCGGAGCCGTGGCCGCCGCGACGGCTTCCAGCGTCTCCAGGCAACCCACGGTGCTGCCGTGGTGTCCCGTACCGAAGGCGCGGCCGGGCTCGATCACGATCGTCAGGCGCTCGGGCACCGGCGCCGCCGCCCACGGCGGTGCCACGAGCAGCCGACGCCCCACCGTCACCGGCCGGAAATGCTCACGCCAGGCTTCGGCCCAGTCCACATCGGCCACGGGGCTGACGCGCGAGTCGGCGGTCGCGGGAAACCCCAGCGCCCGGAGCCCGGTGAGGTAGTCGCCCAGAAGCCGCTGCAGATGGTCGCCGTCCACGTAGCCGGCGAAGAACGCGCGCACCCACGGAGCGCCGTCCGCGTCTTCGACGACGACGCCGAGCGCGCCGTGCTCCCAGAGGAAGTTCGTCACGCCTTCCTCGATGTCGTCGGCGATGGGAAGGGCCAGCTGCCAGCAGGCCGTCATCGGCAGATCCGGGCGACTCCGCGCCTAGCCGATCAGCTTCTTCATCCGCTCGAGGAAGGAGGTCAGCAGCGGCCCGCTCTCGCCGCCGGAGGCTGCGTCGAACGCGAGGAGCGCCTCCCGCTGCTTGGCGTTGAGCTTCTGGGGGACTTCCAGCAGCAGGCGATAGCAGGCGTCGCCATGGCCCCGGGCGCGCAGATGCGGCATGCCGCGACCCCGCAGCTTCACGATCTGGCCCGGCTGGCTCCCCGCCGGCACTTTCACGGTCGTGGAGCCACCCACCACCGGGACCGTCAGCTCGGCGCCGAAGACGAGCTGGGAGAACGTCACCGGCAGCTCGCAATAGAGATCGGCCCCGTTGCGGGCGAACAGCTCGTGCTCTCGGACTCTGACCACGACGTAGAGATCGCCGGACGGACCGCCCCCGTAGCCGCTGGCGCCCTCGCCGGAGACTCGAAGCTGCATACCGTCGTCGATGCCGGGCGGGATCTTGACCGCCAGCGCGCGTTCGGCCCGCTGACGGCCCTCGCCCCGGCAGCGTGGGCACGGGTTCCGATTCAACTCGCCTTCGCCGTGGCACGTGGGGCAGGTGCGAGCGACGGTCAGAAAGCCCTGGGTGAGCCGGACCTCGCCCCGTCCGCGACAGGTGTCGCACGTGGTGCGGCGGCTGCCCGGCTCGGCGCCGGACCCTTTGCAGGCCTCGCACGGCTCCATGCGCGGGACCTGGATCTTGGTCTCCACTCCGGTGGCCGCTTCCTCCAGCGTGATCTTCAGCTCGTACTGGAGATCCTCGCCCCGAGCGGCCCGGCCGCGGGGACCGCGGCTGGAGCCGACGAAGAAGCTCTCGAAGATGTCCTCGAAGAGCGTGCCGAAGCCGGCCTCGAAGCCGCCCGGCACACTCACGGTGCCGAAGCGGTCGTACTGGACGCGCTGGTCGGGATCCGAGAGGACTGCGTAAGCCTCGTTGGCCTCCTTGAACCGCTCTTCGGCCCGCTTGTCGCCTGGGTTGCGGTCGGGGTGGTATTGCATGGCGAGCTGCCGGTAGGCCTTCTTGATCTCGGCTTCGGAGGCGTTGCGAGAGACGCCGAGGACCTCGTAGTAGTCGCGCGAGGGCATCTAACGGCGGCGCGAGCTCGCCGCGATCACGCGGCGTCCTCGTCGGGCGCGACGGCGACCCCGACCTGCGCGGCGCGGAGCAGGCGGCCGTTGAGCAGATAGCCGGGCAGCACCTCGGCGACGACGGTCCCGGGAGTCTGCTCGGGACTGATCACCCGGGCCGTGGCCTCGTGCCGCGTCGGATCGAAGGCTTGGCCCAGCGCCGAATAGCGGGCGACTCCGTGCTTTTCAAGCACGCGCAGCAGCTCGCGCTGGATCAGCTCCACGCCCTCCACCACCTTGGCCGCCTCGGGGGCGTTCCGCGCTGCGGCCAGCGCCCGGTCCAGGTTGTCGAGAACCGGGATCACGTCCCGGATGAGCGCCTCGGCGGCGTACCGGGTGTACTCCTCCCGCTCGCGCTGCATCCGGCGGCGCATGTTGTCCATCTCGGCCAGCGTGCGGAGGAGCTGGTCCTGCTTGTCCTCCAGCTGTCGGCGAAGTTCCTCGACCTCGGTGGCCGCGGCCTCGGCTCCGCGGTCGTCGGCGCGCGCGGTGTTGTCGGGGCGGTCGCTGTCGGTCATACGCATTGAATTATAGCAGCCGGTCATGCGGTCGCGGTTCGAGCGCCGGGGTTGGACTCCGGGCGCCGGCTCTGCCAGCGCAGCGGTGGTCGCCCCCCGCGCAAATGGGGAGGTGTGGAGAGGGCGGGTGTGGCACGCCGCGCGAATGGGGAGGTGTGGAGGGGGCGGTTGTGGCACCCCGCGCGAATGGGGAGGTTTGGAGGGGGTGGCCGCTACCCCCTCCAATATGAAGGTCTGGAGGGGGCGGCCGCTGCCTCCGCCAACTTACAGTCGCCCGCTCTGAGTCTAAGACGGCAGGTAGAGGTCCTGACGGACGCGGGACAGCGCCTCGGTGACGTAGCGCGCGGTCTCGTTGACGACCGAGATGACGTCGGGGTAGGGCAGGCGTCGAGGACCCACCACGCCCAGGATGCCCAGCACCTGGTCCCGATAGAGATAGGTCGACGTGATGAGCGTGCATTCCCGCATCTCGGCGTAAGGGTTCTCGCGGCCGATGGTGACGTTCACACCCTCGTCCTGAGCCAGGCCGGCCATGAGATTGGCCAGCCGCTCCTTCTGCTCGAAGGTGCGGAGCAGCTCCCGGGTCGTCTCGATGTCCCAGAACTCGGGGTGATCGAGCATGTTGATGGCGCCACTCACGTAGAGCGTCCGCCCCCGCAGGACGGCCAGGATCTGCTCCATGATGGCGCGAGCACGCGTGTGCAGCTCGTCGAGGGGGTCGGCCGGCGAGGTCTCCATCTCGACGATCTCGGCCACGGTGCGGTCTCGGAAGCGCCGGGTCAGCTCGCGGGCGATCTTGCGGACCTCCTCCGACCCCAGCGGCGGGTCGACGGTGATGGCGCGGGCCGTCACCCACCCCGAGTCGGTGACGAGGACGGCCAGCGCACGGTCCGTCTCCAGCGGGATCAGCTCGACGCGGCTGATGGTCGTGTGCTGCAGCGGCGGCGCCAGGAGCAACCCCGTCATGCGCGTGGCGCTCGACAGGTGCTCCGAGGTGCGCTCCATGAAGGCATCGATGCCGGAGGCGCGGGCCGGCAACGTCTCCGCCGGCCGCCGGGGGCCCTCCGGGGGCCGGGGGAAGGACTCGACGTAGAACCGGTAGGCCTTGTCCGTCGGGACGCGGCCGGCGCTGGCGTGAGGTTGGGCCAGATATCCCATCTCCTCGAGGTCGGCCATGACGTTCCGGATGGTGGCCGGCGAGAGCTTTCGGAAATAGCGCCGCGCGAGCAGGCCCGAGCCCACCGGCTGCGCCGAGTCGACGTATTCGCGGATCAGCGCAACGAGCACATCCCGGTGTCGCTCATCCATCACGCTCTTGTAACAATGGGGTGCGGGCAAGTCAAGCGAGGGCAGGACTACAGCAGGTCGACGAAGAGCGCGTCGGATCGGAGAAAACCGGCCTCGGTGAGGGTCACGCGCCCACCACGGCGCTGGAGCCATCCCGCCTGCTCCCAATCCGCGATCCGCCGCCCGAGTGCCCGGTCGTCCCCTAGGCGCTCTTCCAGCCACTCGGCCGGCACGCCGTCGGCGGTGCGCAGCCCGAGGACCAGCCGCTCGCCCCGCCGCTGGCGGGCAGTGAGGCGCTCGGAGACGTCGAGGGGCAGAGCGCCGCCCTCGAGCATCGCGCAATAACGGGGAACGGGCTTGGCGTTGCCGTAGCGGACGTCACCCACGAAGCCGCAGGCGCCCGGGCCGCAGGCCAGATACTCGGCGGCCTGCCAATAGATCTGGTTGTGGCGCGACCGGAAGCCGGGGCGCGCGTAGTTCGAGATCTCGTAGTGCTCGAAGTCGCGGGCGGCGGCAACCTCGACCAGGGCCCAGTACTGATCGACGACGACGTCCTCGGACGGCAGACCGGCGACAGCCGTCGCCCCCCACACGCTGCCGGCGTCCAGTGTCAGCCCGTACGCCGACAGATGCTCGGGCTGCCAGTCTAGAACAGTCTGCACGGCGCGAGTCCACCCGGCGACGTCGAGCCCGGGCAAACCGTACATCACGTCTACGCTCACGTTGGCGTAGCCGGCGGCGCGGGCGGCGTCGAATGCCGTCCGGGCCTGGCCGGCGCTGTGGAGGCGTCCGAGTCGCGGCAGCAGGCCGTCGTCAAGCGATTGCACGCCCAGGCTGACCCGCGTGACGCCGGCGGCCCGATAGGCCGCGAGTTGCTCCCGCGACACGCTTTCCGGGTTGCACTCCACGGTCACCTCGGCATCAGCGGCCAGCACGAACCGTCCGCGCAGCAACTCCACGATCCTGCCGAGGTCATCGGGGGCGAGCAACGAAGGGGTACCGCCGCCGAAGAACACCGTGACCAGGGTCACGTCCGCCGCCCACGGCAGCGCGCCCAGCAGCCCGATCTCCCGTTGCACAGCGACGAGATACCGGGCCATCGCCCCGGCCTCGAGCGGCGCCGTGTTGAACGAGCAGAACGGACACCGCTCCGCACAAAACGGCACATGAATGTAAAACCCCAGCTCGCGGCTGGTGGGCGTCGTCGCGGCCAGCACTCCGTATGGTGACGGGGATCGGTCGCGTGCAGCCGTGGCCGCGTCGAGGGAGCGGGTGGGCAGGGGCCCTGTGAGACCCGTTCCCTCCTCGGAAGCCTTCGCGCCGCCGTGAAGGTGGGACCGCGTCAACGTGCTCATCGCCGCCGACCGCGTGGTCGAACAGGGCCCCGGCCCACCCGCTCCCTCGACGCCTACGGGATGTAGTTCCCGAGCCGCCACCAGCGCAACCAGTGCCGGTCGCCGTCCCACGACCAGTAGATGAGGAAGGCCTTCCCTTTGATCTTGTCGCGTCGGACGAACCCCCAGTAGCGGCTGTCCTGGGAGTTGTCCCGGTTGTCGCCCATCACGAAGTACGAGTTGGACGGCACCATCGTGGGCTCACATCCGTACGCGTAGCTGCAGTAGGTCGGCCCGACGTGGCTCGGGGGCGCGGCGGTGTGCTTCACGTAGGGCTCGTCGAGCCGGCGCCCATTGACGTACACGTCAGCCCCCCGGATCTGGATCCGATCCCCGGGCGTGCCCACGATGCGCTTGATGAAGTCGCGCTTCTCGTCCTGGGGATACCGGAAGACGATGATGTCGCCGCGTCGCGGCTGGCGCAGTCCGGGGACCCGCCAGTCGGTGAACGGGATCTCCGGCCCGTAGAGAAACTTGTTGACCAGGATGTAGTCGCCGACGAGCATCGTCTCCATCATCGAGCCGGAGGGAATGGTGAAGGCCTGCACGACCAGTGTCCGAATCACCAGGGCCAGGACGATGGCGATGACGATGGCCTCGCCGTACTCGCGGACGAGCGACTTGCGGCGCGTTTTCACCGCCACGTCGCCGGGGGCCCCGCTGCCGTCGGTGGAGCCGGTGGCGGGCCCGCCGACCTTGGTCGTGTCGAACTCGACCTTGCGGTCGTCCATCGTCAGCTCTTCAGCACCGTCAGGAACGCCTCCTGCGGTACTTCGACCTTCCCCACCTGCTTCATCCGCTTCTTGCCTTCCTTCTGGCGCTCGAGGAGCTTCCGCTTGCGGGTGATGTCGCCGCCGTAGCACTTGGCGGTCACATTCTTGCCCAGGGCCTTGATCGTCTCCCGGGCGATCACGCGGCTGCCGATGGCGGCCTGGATGGCGACCTCGAAGAGCTGGCGGGGGATCACCGCGCGCAGCTTCTCGACCAGGGCCTTCCCTCGCTCGTAGGCGTTCTCGCGGTGCACGATGACGGAGAGCGCGTCGACCGGGTCACCGTTGAGCAGGATGTCGAGCTTCACCAGGTCGGAGGGCCGGAAGTCGGCGAACTCGTAGTCGAACGACGCGTATCCCTTGGAGATCGATTTCAGCCGGTCGTAGAAGTCGGAGATGATCTCGGCCAGCGGGAAGTCGAATCGGATGTGCACCCGCTTGCCCAGGTACTCCAGCACCCGGTGCTCGCCCCGCTTGCCCTGGGCCAGCTTGTAGATGACCGTCATGAACTCCGTGGGCACGAAGATGGACGACGTCACCCACGGCTCCTCCATCCGCTCGATGCGGTCCGGGGTGGGGAGCTTGGCCGGGTTGTCGATGTCTAGGGTCTCGCCGGCGGTGGTCACCACCTTGTAGCGGACGGACGGCGCGGTGACGATCAGCGAGAGATTGAATTCCCGCTCCAGTCGCTCCTGGACGATCTCCATGTGGAGCATGCCGAGGAACCCGCAGCGGAAGCCGTAGCCCAGGGCCAGCGACGTCTCCGGCTCGAAGCTGAACGCGGGGTCGTTGAGCCGCAGCTTCTCGAGGGCGTCGCGCAGCGCCTCGTACTCGGTGTCCTCGATGGGGTAGAGCCCGGCGAACACCATGGGCTTGGCGTCGCGGTAGCCGGCGAACGGCTCGGCGGTCGGGCGCGCGGCCTCGGTGATCGTCTCGCCGACCTTGGCGTCGGCCACCCGTTTGATGGACGCGGTGAGGTAGCCCACTTGGCCGGCCGACAGCTCCTCCACCGGCGTCATGTCCGGCGTGAAGACGCCCACCTGCTGCACGTCGTAGGTCCGCCCGTTCGACATCAGGAGGAGGCGCGTGCCCGCCCGCACCCGGCCGTCGGTGAGTCGCACATAGACCACGACACCCTGATAGGAATCGTAAAAGGAGTCGAAGACCAGGGCCTTGAGCGGCGCTTCGGGGTCGCCCTGGGGCGGCGGGATGCGGTGGACAATGGCCTCCAGCACCTCGGGGACGCCGGTTCCGTGCTTGGCCGAGATGGCCAGAGCCTCGTCGCCGTCGAGCTCCAGCATCTCCGTGATCTGAGACCGCGTGCCCTCGACGTCGGCGGCGGGCAGATCGATCTTGTTGATGACGGGGATGATGGTGAGGTTGGCGTCGAGCGCGAGGTAGAAGTTGGCCAGGGTCTGGGCCTCGATCCCCTGGGCGGCGTCGATGATGAGGAGAGCGCCCTCGCACGCGGCCAGGGCCCGCGACACCTCATAGGAGAAGTCGACGTGGCCGGGCGTGTCGATGAGGTTGAGCATGTACTCTTCGCCGTCCCGCCCCCGATAGAGCAGACGCACGGTGTGGGCCTTGATCGTGATGCCGCGCTCGCGCTCGAGATCCATGGAGTCCAGGACCTGGTCCACCGCCTTCTTGGCGTCCATAGTCCCGGTGAGCGCGAGCAGCCGGTCGGCCAGCGTCGATTTTCCGTGGTCGATGTGGGCGACGATGGAGAAATTCCTGATGCGGGCCAGGGCCATAACGCCTCAGTCTAGCACGCCGATCAGGGGGGGATGCGCGCGTGGTCGGCCACCACCGCGCCGGATTCCAGGGCCGCCCCGGCGCTGACCTGGGCCCGCGCGCCGATCCGGGCCTCCGGGCCCACCACGCAGTCGCGCAACATGGCGCCCGGGCCCACCTCGACACCCTCCCACAGCACGGATCGCACGATCTGGGCATCGGGGCCGATCCGACAGCCGGCGCCCAGGACGGCCCCCGGGCCCACGCGGGCGCGGGCGGCGACGCGGGCGCCGCGGCCGACGACGGCCGGAGGCACGATGATCGCGGCGGGGTCCAGCCCGGTGGGCTCGTCGAGCCAGGCGCCGCCCGAAATTCGGCCGGGGGGCGACAGTGACGTCTTCACGCGGCCCTCCAGCAGATCCATCTGCGCGGCGAGGTAGGCGGCCGGGCTCCCGATGTCGCGCCAGTAGGCCGTCGGGCACCAGCCGAAGCAGGCGATGCCGTCGGCGATGAGGTTCGGAAAGAACTCGCGTTCGATCGACAGCGGGCGGCCGGTGGGGATCCGGCGCAGCAGCTCGGCGTCGAGCAGATAGACGCCGGCGTTGATCGTGTTCGTCGTGATCTCCTCGCCCGCCGTCGGCTTCTCGCGAAAGCGGAGGATCCGCCCGTCGGCCGCCGTTTCCACGACGCCGTACTGGCGAGGATCGTCGACGGGAATGAGGAACATCGTCATTCGAGCCCGGTGCACCTGGTGGAAGCGCCGCATTGCCGTGAGGTCGGCGTCGGTCAAGATGTCGCCGTTGAGGACCCAGACGGCGCCGCTGACCTCGTCGACGGCGTGGCGGACGCCGCCGCCGGTGCCCAGCGGCTCCTCCTCCACGACGTAACGCAGCCGCGCGCCCTGCGTCTCGGCGCCGACCGCAGTGCGAACGTCGTCGACTCGATACGAGCAGGCCAGGACGACGTCGCTGATCCCGTGCCGGGTCAGGAGGCCGAGCTGGTACGCCAGGAACGGCCGGTTGAGCAGCGGCACCACCGGCTTGGGGCGGGTGAGCGTGAGAGGACGGAGCCGCGTGCCCTGGCCCCCGGCGAGGATGACCGCGTGGTCGGGACGGTGGGAGCCAGGCCGGTCGGTGGTCAGCTCCCCGGTGACCAGGGCAGAGCCTCGTCGATCAGCATGACGGGGATTCCGTCGCGGATGGGATAGGCCTTGCGGCACGCCGGGCAGATGATGCGCGTCTCCTCGAACCGGAGATCGCCCTTGCACGCCGGGCAGACGAGGATCGCTTTGAGCTCGTCATCGATCACGAGACACCTCCATGTTCAGGGAGGGGGCAGCGGCCGCCCTCTCCAAACCTCCCCATTCGCGCGGGGGGCCACAAAGTTGCGCGGGCGAAGCCCGCGCTCGAACCAGGTCGCCGGTCAACTCTTCGCGATCGCGTCCCTAAAGTACGCGAGGGTGCGGGTCAGGCCGGCGTCGAGACTCGTCGTCGGCGTCCAGCCCAACAGCGCTTTGGCCCGGCTGGGGTCCAGAACGCTTCGCCGCTGCTCGCCGGGCTTGGCCGGGCCGTGCACGGCGGCCCGCGCGACGCTCGCCGCTCGGGCCAGCCGGCGGTACAGATCGTTCACAGACGTCTGGATGCCGGTGCCGACGTTGACCACGCCGGGGGCCTCGGCGCGGGCCACGGCCCGCGCCACCGCATCGGCGACGTCCTCGACGAAGACGTAGTCGCGCGTCTGCTCGCCATCCCCGTTCACCAGGCACGGCTCGCCGCGCACCAGGCGGTGGCTGAAGATGGCAATGACCCCGGCCTCGCCCAGCGGGTTCTGGCGGGGGCCGTAGACGTTGGCCAGGCGCAGCGACAGCACACTGCCGCCGGTCAGCCCCGCCCAGCATTCGAGATAGCGCTCGGCCGCAACCTTGGACACGCCGTAGGGGGACGTGGCCTGGGCCGGGTGGTCTTCGGGCGTGGGCAGCACGTCGGTGTCGCCGTAGGCCGCGCCACCCGTCGACGTGTAGACGACGCGCCGGACGCCGGCACCCCGGCTCGCCTCGAGCAGGTTGAGCGTGCCGAGCACGTTCACGCTGGCATCGAACACGGGGTCGAGAACGGAGCGGGCCACCGCCGCCTGGGCCGCCACGTGCACGACGGCGTCGGGCCGGGCCTCGGCGACGACCGCGGGGAGCCGCCCGCTGCGAATGTCGGTCACCACCAGCCGGGCCGCGGGGTTCACGTTGGTCTCGCGCCCGGTGCTCAGGTTGTCGACGGCGGTCACCGTGTGCCCGTCGCGGACGAGCCGGTCGAGGATGTGGGAGCCGATGAAGCCCGCGCCACCGGTGACGAGGATTCTCACCGGCGCAGCTTTCCCCGGAACCAGTCGATGGTGAGACGCAAACCCTCGTCGGTGTCGACCCGGGGCTCCCAGCCGAGCTGCGTGCGGGCCCGGGTGATGTCGGGCTGGCGCACCTTGGGATCGTCCACGGGCAGGGGACGGAAGACGATCTCGCTTTGGGACCCGGTGAGGCGAAGGATGCGCTTGGCCAGCTCGAGCAGCGTCAGCTCCCGAGGATTGCCGAGATTTACGGGATCGTGCACGGGGGCCTGCATGAGCCGCCAGATGCCGTCCACCAGGTCGTCGATGTACTGGAACGACCGCGTCTGGGAGCCGTCGCCGAAGACGGTCAGGGGCTCATTGCTCAGAGCCTGGGTGATGAAGGCGGGGATCGCCCGTCCGTCGTTCAGCCTCATCCTGGGGCCGTGGGTGTTAAAGATCCGAACGATCCGGGTGTCGACACTGTGGGCGCGGTGGTAGGCCATGGTGAGGGCCTCGGCGAAACGCTTGGCCTCGTCGTAGACGCCCCGCGGCCCGATGGGGTTCACGTGGCCCCAGTAGTCTTCCCGCTGCGGATGTATCAGGGGATCGCCGTACACCTCCGACGTCGAGGCCAGGAGGAACCGGGCTCCCGTCGCCTTGGCCACGCCCAGCGCCCGATGCGTGCCCAGGGCGCCGACCTTCAGGGTCTGGATGGGGAGCTCCAGGTAGTCCCGCGGCGAGGCGGGGCTGGCGAAGTGCAGCACCCAGTCCAGCGGCCCATTCACGTCGATGTACTGGGTCACGTCGTGCTGGACCAACGTGAAGCGCGGCTCGCGGCGCAGGTGGGCGATGTTGTCGGGGGAGCCCGTGATGAAATTGTCCATGCCGATCACGTCGGCGCCCTGCCGGAGCATGAGCTCGCAGAGGTGCGAGCCGATGAAGCCGGCGCCTCCGGTGATCAGCGCCCGCATGGAGGGCTAGGCGGGCAGGACCGGTTTGCGGCCGATCGAGTAGTACTCGAACCCGAGGCGCCGCATCCGCTCGGACTCCCACACGTTGCGGCCGTCGAACACTACCGGCCGCCGCATGAGGGCGCGCACCCGCTCGAGGTTGAGAAACTTGAACTCGTTCCACTCGGTGACAAGGGCCAGCCCGTCGGCTCCCGCCGCCGCCTCGTAGGGCGAGTCGCAAAACACCACGGCCCGGGGCAGGACCTTGCCGGCGTTGGCGATGGCCACCGGATCGTAGGCGCGCACCCGGGCGCCGAGGTCGATCAGACGCGTGATCACCTCGATGGACTTGGCTTCGCGCATGTCGTCGGTGTTGGCCTTGAACGCCAGCCCGAGCACCGCGATGATCTTGTCGTCGAGCGGCGCCAGGGCCTTGGCGATCTGGTCGACGAAGTGGCCCGCCCGGTCGCGGTTGATCTCCACCACCGCCTTGAGGAGACGGAAGTCGTAGCCCAGTGAGGCCGCGATGTGCACGAGGGAGTCGGTGTCCTTGGGAAAGCAGCTGCCCCCGTAGCCCAAGCCCGCCTGCATGAACGACGGTCCAATGCGGGGGTCGAGCCCCACGCCCTTGATCACCTGTCCGACGTCGGCGCCGGCCAGCTCGCACATATTGGCGATGGCGTTGCTGAAGGAGATCTTCGTGGCCAGGAAGGCGTTGGACGCGTACTTGATCATCTCGGCCGACGGGACGTCGGTGATGATCATGGGCCGCTCCAGGGGCGCGTAGAGTTCCAGGAGCGTCATCGCCACCTGCTGGTTGGGGGCCCCGATGACGATGCGGTCGGGCCGCAGCGTGTCCTCGATGGCGGAGCCCTCGCGCAGGAACTCCGGGTTGGACACCACGTCGAAGGGCACCGGATGGGCCTGGTGGCGCTCGATCACCTCGCGGACGAACTCACCGGTGCCGACGGGTACCGTCGACTTGTTCACGATCACCGTGTGCTTCTCCATCGCCTGCCCGATGCCCCGGGCCACCTCTTCGACGGCGCCGAGGTCGGTCTGCCCATCGGCTTTGGGGGGCGTGCCCACGGTGATGAAGACGATGAGGGAGCGCTTGACGGCGGCGCCGAGGTCGGTGGTGAAGCTCAACCGCCCGTCGGCCACGTTGCGGCCCACCATCTCTTCCAGCCCGGGCTCGTACATCGTCATCCGGCCGGCGCGGAGGGCGGCGATCTTCTCCGCCTGGTTGTCGACACAGATCACGTCATTGCCGAGGTCGGCGAAGACGGCGCCGGTGACCAAGCCCACATAGCCGGTGCCGACCACGCAGATGTTCATAGCGGGGGGTGCCCGCTATCATAGCAGGCTCCCCGGATTGGAAAAAAGGTGTGACGATTGAAGAATCGTCCCAGACAGCGGGCGGCCCCGCTCAGGCGGCGAACGGATCGTCGTCCGGCGGCTCTCCGACCCCGAGCCCGTCGATCTGCTCGCGCGCGTCACGCACGGCCTCTCCTAGCGAGTCGAAGCGCTGACCCGAGATAGTGATGGTGTTGCTCTCGTCCCGCGCCTTCCACATCCACTCGCGCCGGGTGCGGCCAACGGGCACGAACACGACCTTGAGGGCCACGTTTCCTCCTCGGGTCTCCGAAGTAGCGACGCTGCGAGCAGCGGAAATGCAAGGGGGGTGCCAAGGACGGAGGGCCGAAGGGTACCGGCGGTTTTACTTCGAGAAGTCCCCTTCCTCCATGCCCTCGTCCGCTTCCTCGGCGGCCCAGCGAAAGAACACGATCGTGAACGCGGCCAGAGGCACCAGCCCGGCCGGAACCCACATGATGATGCCGCCGAGCCGCTGGTCGTCGAGTCCGGCCGCCCCCCTCGGGTAGAGAACTTCTTCGGCGCCGGCGATCATGGCCGCCACGACCGTCATCGGGATCCCGAACGCGAACAAATAAAGGATCTGGGCGCCGTACGGGAGCGGAGGGAGCAGGCGCGAGCTGCTCAGCACCGGCCACCACGCCAGGATTGCCCCGGCGACGAGAACCATGTGCGCGACGAGGTGCCAGGCGTGCGACTCCACCGCCCGCTCGAACGGGCCCGGCAGGTGCCAGGCGATCAGGGCGCCTGCGTAAAGCCCCAGGGCCGGAACCGGTCGTGTGAGCGCGCGGGCCAAGGCCCGCCACCGGGGGCCGCCCAGAATGACGCCGAGAAGGCCGTCGACCATCCAGCCCGGCGTTGCCGCCAGCAGGAGGGGCGCCATGCCGAGGATAAGGACGAGGTGCTGGGCCATGTGGGCGGCGAAGACGGGCCGCTCGGCCAGATCGTGCAGCGGGCCGTTCGTCGCGGCGACGCCGGCCACGAGCGCGGCCGCGAAGGCGGCGACCCGCCCGGCCGGCGGCGCTTCTCTCCGGGCCCACCAGGCGCCGGCCCAGGCCCCGAGAAGCGCGGCGGCGCCGACGATCGACTCCGGATGGATCATCGGTCGAACACCAAGAAGGCGCCGGTGAGCGTCATCAGGGCCACCGCCAGGCCGACCGCGACCACCAAAGGGCCAACGAAGAGACTGCTGAGCACGCGTCCGTCGTACCTGAGGTGCATGAAGAAGAGGGCCACCAGGGCGAACTTGGCCGCGGCCATCACCAGCAGCAGCGGGACGATGATGGGCGCCAGCTGCCGGATGTAGATGACGCCGACCTCCAGCGCAGTGATCAGGGTCAGCACGATCGCCACCATGACGTAGGTCCCGACCGTCCCCTGTCCCGGCTCGCTCATGGGATGAGATAGACGAGGGTGAAGATCACGATCCAGACGATGTCCACGAAGTGCCAGTAGAGCCCGGCGATCTCCACCTTGATGGCGTCCCTGGCGTGGAGCCGGCCGCGGAGGTCGAGAACCAACAGCGCCAGCAGCCACAGCACCCCCAGGGTGACATGGGCCCCGTGGAACCCGGTGAGCACGAAGAAGGTCGAGCCGAAGAGGTTCTGCTGCAGGGTGAGCCCCTCGTGCACGAAGCTGGTGAACTCGTAGGCCTGGAAGCCCAGGAAGATGAGGCCGCAGAAGGCGGTCCCGGCCAGCCATAGTCGGGTCTGGACGCGGTCGCCGCGCTGGACGGCAGCCAGGGCCAGCACCATGAGGAGGCTCGACATCAGCAGATCGAACGTGCTGATCGTCGTGATCGGGACGGCGAGGACGTCGCGCGGATAGGGCCCCACCACACTGCGCCCGCGGTAGGCCATGTAGGTGGCGATCAGCGTGCCGAAGAGGAGGCACTCGGAGCCGATGAAGGTCCACATGGCGGCCTTCCGGTGGTCGACACCGAGCGTTCCTGTTTGATGCTCATGGGCGTGGTGCTCGTGGTGCTCGAGCGCGAACCGGAAGACTCCATAGACCGCGAGCAGGCCGCCGCCCACCACCACGGCCACGTGGATCAGGGCCCCGGCCGCGGCCCCGCCCACCCCCAGCGCCGTCACCACAGGCCAGACCGAGGGCGGCGGCACATGGACCCCGTGGGGGTCGGGCGGCGCCGGCGCCCGGGGTTCGCGGCGGGGGCCGTACTTCTCGCGCCAGAACGTGTCGCGCCCGTAGACGGTCGGGATGGCGTCGAAGTTGTGCACGGGCGGCGGCGACGACGTCCGCCACTCCAGAGTCCGTCCGTCCCAGGGATCGGCGGAGGCGGGCGCGCCCCGCCCAAGGCTTCTCACCGCGTTGATCAGGAAGAGCAGAACGCCGAACGCGATGCCGAAGGCGCCGATCGAGGACACCAGGTTCCAGAAGCCCCAGCCGGTCTCCGCCGGGTAGGTGAAAATCCGGCGGGGCATCCCCATGGCGCCCAGATAATGCTGGGGAAAGAACGCCAGGTTGAACCCCGCGAAAAGCACCCAGAACTGCCAGCGCCCGAGCCGCTCGTCGAGCAGTCGCCCGGTGATCTTGGGCCACCAGTAGTAGGCGCCGGCGAACAGGCCGAAGAGGCTGCCCCCGATGAGGACGTAGTGCAGGTGGGCGACGACGAAGTAGGTGTCGGTCTGCTGGAGGTCGACGGGCGGTGAGGCGTGCATGATGCCGGACAGGCCGCCGATGGTGAACAGCCCGATCATGCCGACCGCGAAGTGCAGCGCCGTGGTCGCCCGGATGGCGCCGCCCCACAGCGTGGCCAGCCAGTTGAAGATCTTCACGCCGGTGGGAATGGCGATGATCATCGTGGCCATCGAGAACGCCGCGTCGGCCACCGGCCCCATGCCGGCCGCGAACATGTGGTGGCTCCACACCCCGAAGCCGAAGAAGCCGATGAGGATCCCCGAGTAGATCACCACCGGCGCTCCGAACAGCGGCTTGCCCGCGAAGGTGGGGAGCACCTCGGAGACGATGCCCATGGCGGGCAGGATCAGGATGTAGACCTCGGGGTGCCCGAAGATCCAGAACAGGTGCTGCCAGAGGTGGAGGTCGCCCCCCGCCGCCACGTCATAGAAGCGAGCACCGAAGAACCGGTCGAACATCAAGAAGATCAACCCCACCGTCACCGGGGGAAAGGCCAGGATGACCAGGAACTGGACCACCAGCGTCATCCACACGAAGAGCGGCATGCGCATGAGCGTCATGCCCGGCGCTCTCAGATTCAGGATGGTCACGATGAAGTTCACCGCCGCGATCATCGAGGAGGCGCCCAGCACCTGCAGGCTCAGGATCCAGAAGTCGATGCTGGCGGTGGGCGAGAACTGCCGGGAGGTGAGGTTGGCGTAGCCGAACCAGCCGGCGTCCGGCGGCGTGCCGGCCAGGAAGCTGGCATGCAGCAGCAGGCCGCCGGCCAGGAAGATCCAGTAGGAGAGCGCGTTCAGACGGGGGAAGGCGACGTCGCGGGCTCCGATCATGAGCGGGACCAGATAATTGAAGAAGGCGGCGCTGAACGGCATGATGGCCAGGAACACCATGGTGGTGCCGTGCATCGTGAAGAGCGCGTTGAAGGTCTCGGCGCTGACCACCGTGTTGTCGGGCCGGGCCAGCTGCAGGCGGATGAGGAGCGCCTCCACGCCACCGATGAGAAAGAAGACGAAGGCGCTGACGCCGTAGAGGATGCCGATCCGCTTGTGGTCGACGGTAGTCACCCAACTTTGTAGCGAGTGCCGCCAGCCCGGCTTGGGCCGTGGGTGGGCTGGTCCAGGCGCGGGGGAGCTACGCTCTTCTCCCCGATTGATCATCTCGAATTGACGATCATCTTGCTCGAGGTCATTTCAGGCTGAGCAAGTACGCGGTCAGCGCACGGGCGTCCGCATCGCTCAGCCCCAGGTTCGGCATCTTGACCCCGGGCTTGAGGGCCGGCGGATCGCGGAGCCACGCGGCCAGAGTCTCGGGGGTATTGGGCCGCAGGCCGGCGGCCAGCGTCTTGCGGCTGCCGAAGTGCGTGAGGTCGGGTCCCAGCGTGCCCGCCGACACGCCGCGGATCGTGTGGCAGCCCACGCACGCGCTGCGCGTGTATACGGCCTTGCCGTCGGCGGCCGCGCCCGTCGGCTGGGGCGGCGCCGTCTGCTGGGCCGCCACCCAGCGGGCGAACGCCTCCGGGGGCTCCACGATCACCCGTATGCCCATCAGCGCGTGCGAGGCGCCGCAGAACTCGGCGCACTGCCCCAGGTACTCGCCGGCCGCGTCCGGTGTCAACGCGATGAAGTTGACGCGGCCGGGGACGACGTCGCGCTTGCCCCCGAGCTGCGGCACCCAGAAGGAGTGGATGACGTCGGGCCCTTCGAGCCGCAGCATCACCGGCCGCCCTACCGGCAGGTGCAACTCGTTGGCGGTGACCACGTCGAGCGAGGGGTAGCGGAACTCCCACCACCATTGCCATCCCCGCACCACCACCTCGAGGGCCCCCGGCGGCGGCGCCCCCTGGGTGCGAAAGATGACCTGAATGGTCGGGATGGCGATCACCAGCAGCGCCAGAGCGGGAGCGATGGTCCAACTGATCTCCAGGAGCGTGTGGCCTCGCGTCTGACGCGGGATCGGCGCCCCGGTCCGCGCCCGGAAGCGCAGGAGCACCCAGGCGAGGACGACGGAGACCACCAGCGCGATCAGGAGGGTGGCCCAGGTGACGATGCCGTAGACCTCGAAGATGAGGCGGGCCAGGTCCGAGCGCGGGCTGAGGGAGGAGCGCGGCCCCTCCCACGCGCAACCGGCGGCGAGCACGGCCACCACCAGCAGGTCGGGGCGTACGTGCCGGAGCGCGCGGCGGGCAGGCTCCACGGGCCCGACGATACTCACACGCCCGGGGCGCCGCAACCGGCGCCACGGCCGGGTTATTCGTCGAAGGGGGCCTCGAGGGCCCCCTCCGAGCCTCCCCCAGGCCGAGTTGCGCGGGCGAAGCCCGCGCTCGAAAGGACAGTCACTTCCGACAGCGGGCTGCCTCAGCTGGCCAGCGCCAGGAGCGTGTTGAGCAGGACGTCAGCGCCGCGCGCGATGGCCTCCGGGTCGCTGGTCTCGTCGACACGGTGGCTCCGGCCGCCGCGCGACGGGATGAAGATCATGCCGGCCTCGGTGACCAGGGCCAGATTCTGGGCGTCGTGACCGGCGGCCGAATAGAGCCGCCGCCATCCGAGCTCGAGCTTGCCGCACACCTGCTCGATGGCCTCCTGGACGCGCGGCGAGCAGGGGGCGGGCTTCGTCGCTGACATGGGCCGCACCTCGACGGCGATGCCCCGCTCGCGGGCCACGCGCTCGGCCAGCGCGGCGCACTCCTGCGCCAACTGCTCGAGCACCTCCCCGTCGGGGTCGCGCATCTCGTGCACCAGCTCGGCCCGCCCGGGGACGATATTCGAGGCGCCGGGGTGGACGTGCACGACGCCGAAGTTGGTGACGCTGCGCCCACTGCCCCGGGTGACGACGTGCTCGCGTACCCGCAGCGCGAAGTCGGCGGCGGCCAGGAAGGCGTCGCGCCGGCGCTCCATCGGCGTGGTCCCGGCGTGGTCGGCCTGCCCGAGGAAGACGACGCGGGAGCGGCGCACGCCGACGATGGCGTCCACGACGCCGATGGGCACCCCCGCTTCGTCCAGACGCGGGCCCTGCTCGATGTGCAGCTCGACGTAGGCGGCCACCGATCCGACCGGCGCCTTCGCCTCTGGCGCCCGGCGCGCGTCGAAGCCGGCGCGCTTCATGGCATCCACCAGGCGCTCGCCGTCCACCGCCGCCATCTCGGGGATGCGCGCGGCGTCGAGGGCGCCGCAGAACGCCCGCGAGCCGAACAGGCTTCCGTAACGGCCTTCCTCATCGCTCCAGGCCGCGACGGCCAGGGGGCGGCGCAACGACAGGCCTGCTTCACGGATCGTCTGCAGGCACTCGAGACCGGCCAGGACGCCCAGCGCGCCGTCGAGGATGCCGCCCTCGGGGACGGTATCGATGTGGGAGCCGGTCAGGACCGCGGGGCGCGCAGGATCGAAGCTCCGCGTTCCCAGCGCGCCGAAGATGTTGCCGGCAGGATCGACCCAAGCCTCCAAACCCGCCGCCCGCATCTCGCTGAGCAGCCACGCCCGCGCCTGCTCATGGGGCGAGCTCCAGGCCGGCCGGGTCACGCCTCCGCCGGGAAGCGCCCCGAACCGGGCCAGCGCGACGAGGCGGCTCTGCAGGCGAGGGCCGGAGATCGCGATCACGAGCGCGCAGTATAACGCCTTGACGACGCCGGGGGGCGGTTCCTACAATGAATCACCGTTCAGTCCCGGTCGTGCCCTCCAGGAGGGAAACGTGGACTTCACATTGACCCCCGAGCAGGAGAGCTTCCGGAGCCGTGTCCGCGCGTGGCTCAAGGAGAACATGCCGCGCGAGTGGGCGAACCGGCTGGCCGCCAGCGCCGACGTGCCGCGTCCGGAAGCCTACGATCTTCTCCGCCGCTGGCAGGGCCGGCTCTACGAGGCCGGCTTTGTCGGGTTGACCTGGCCCAAAGAGTACGGGGGCCAGGGATTGAGCTTCATGGAAGAGATGATCCTGCACCAGGAGATGGCCGTGGCCAAGGCGCCGCCCATCCTCAATATCCTGGGCGTGGGCATGGCCGGCCCTACCATCATCGCCTACGGCACCGAGGCTCAGAAACAGCGCTACGTGGCCAAGATCCTCTCCTGCGAGGAGATCTGGTGTCAGGGCTACTCCGAGCCCAACGCCGGCTCCGATCTGGCCTCGCTGCAGACGCGGGCGGTGCGGGACGGCGAGCACTGGGTCGTCAACGGCCAGAAGGTGTGGACGTCCCTGGCTCACGTGGCCGACTGGATGATGCTGCTGGCTCGCACCGACGCCGACGCGCCCAGGCACAAGGGCATCACCTATTTCCTGCTCGACATGCGCGCGCCCGGCGTGATCGTGAAGCCGCTCCGCCAGATCACCGGCGATCCCGAGTTCAACGAGGTCTTCTTCGACAACGTGCGCGTGCACGAGTCGCAGATCCTGGGCGGCCTCAACAACGGCTGGGCGGTCGGGCTGACGACGCTCATGTACGAACGGCTGGCTCTCGGATTCGGGCTGCAGGTGCGCCTGCGCATCGGCCTGGACGGGCTGGTCGAGCTGGCCCGGCGCATGGAGAAGCAGGGACGGGTGACCACCCGGGACCCGGTGATACGGCAGAAGATCGCCCAGCTCTGGATCGAGACGGAGTGCCTCAAGCTCACGGGCGCGCGGGCCATCACCCGGCTGCTCCGGGGCGAGATGCCGGGCCCCGAGGCGTCCACCGGGAAGATGATCTGGGTCGATACCCACCAGCGGCTGCAGGAGCTGGCCATGGAGATCGAGGGAGCGTACTCGCAACTCGGACGAGGGTCGGACTGGGCCGTGGAAGGCGGGCTCTGGCAGTACACGTTCCTCCGGTCGCGGGCGAACTCCATCGAGGGCGGTACCACCGAGGTCCAAAAGAACATCATCGGCGAGCGCGTCCTCGGCCTGCCGAAAGGGTAGGATCATGAACTTCGGGTTCAGCGAAGAGCAGGAGCTGCTCCGGTCCACGGCGCGGAAGTTCTTCGAGAACGAATGCACCTCCGCCTTCGTCCGCCAGCGGATGGAGGAGCCGGCCGGGGTCACCGACGCGTTCTGGGCCAAAGTAGCCGAGCAAGGGTGGTTGGGCCTCGTCTACCCCGAGGCCTACGGCGGCAGTGAGCTCGGCTTCGTCGACCTCACGGTGCTCATGGAGGAGATGGGTCGGGTGGTGATGCCCGGTCCGTACTTCTCTACCGTGGTCCTGGGCGGCCTCACCATACTGGAGACAGGCTCGGCCGAGCAGAAGAAGGACTGGCTGCCGAAGATCGCCGAGGGGACGGCCAAGGTCGCGCTGGCGTGGACGGAACCGAACGCCCGCTGGGACGCTGCCGGCGTGACGGCGACGGCAAAGTCGATCGGTGGCGAGTGGGTTCTGAGCGGCACCAAGCTGTTCGTCCTCGACGCCCACCTGGCGGACGTCATCGTGGTCGTGGCCCGGACCGGCGAGGGCAAGCAGCCCGAGCAGGGCGTGAGCCTGTTCCTGGTGCCGAAGGGGGCGGCCGGGCTGGAGGCCAAGCTCCTGCCCACGATGGACCAGACCCGCAAGCTCTGCGAGGTCGCGCTCCGCGACGTCCACGTTCCTGCCGCCGCCCTGCTCGGGCCGAAGGACGGCGGCTGGTCGCCGCTGGCCCGCGTCATCGAGCGCGCTTCCGTGGCGCTGTGCGCCGAGATGTGCGGCGGCGCCCAGAAGGTCCTGGACATGACAGTGGACTACGCGAAGATCCGGGTGGCCTTCGGGCGCCCGATCGGCTCGTACCAGGGCGTCAAGCACCGGGCGGCCGACATGCTCGTCGAGGTCGAGAACGCCAAGTCACTGACCTACTACGCGGCGTGGGCGGTCGATGAGAAGGTGCCCGAGGCCGCCCTGGCCGCCTCCATGGCCAAGGCCTACTGCTCGGACGCCTATCGCCGGGTGGCCGGAGCCGGGATCCAGCTTCATGGCGGGATCGGCTTCACCTGGGAGCACGACCTGCACCTCTACTTCAAGCGCGCGAAGTCGTCGGAGTTCACCTTCGGCGATGCGACTTACCACCGCGAGCGAGTGGCGCAACTCATCAATCTCTAATCCTCACTCCGCTGATCCTCACGCTCTGGCTGCTGGTCCCGGGCGGCAGCCGCTAGGATAATCGCGGCATGACCCCCGTCGAGCCGAAGCCGGCCGCGTCGATCCTCCTGGTTCGGGCGGCGCCGCCCGGCGCGCCCGAGCCGCTCGAGGTTTGGATGATCCGGCGGCAGAGGGGCATGAAGTTCCTCGGCGGCTATTATGCGTTCCCTGGTGGTCGCGTCGATGCTGCCGACGGCGCCCCCGAGAGCCTTGCCCGTTGTCTCGGAATGACCCGCGCCGCCGCCGAGCGGATCTTCCCGGGCGCTGCGCTGCCGGCGCTCGCCTACTGGATGACGGCGATCCGCGAGCTGCTCGAAGAGAGCGGGCTCCTCGTGGCCTGCGACGGCGCCGGACGTCCGCTCGACGCGCGCCAACCGACCGTGGCGGCCGGGATCGAGCGCTGCCGCAAGGCGCTGATGGCGAGCGAGGCGCCGTTCGCGACGCTGCTGGCCCGTGAAGGCTGGTACGCCGACGCCCGGCCGCTGCGCTACCTCTCGCACTTCGTCACGCCGACAGCGAGTCCGATCCGCTTCAGCGCGCGATTCTTCCTCTGCCCGCTGCCGCCGGGCCAGGTGCCGCGACTCTACACGGAGGAGACGTCGGAGGGCTTCTGGATCGCGCCCGGGGAGGGCTACGGCCGGTTCCGGGCCGGCGAGATGGCGATGGCCGAGCCGGCGGAGTACGGCCTTGGCTATCTCACGCAGTTCGAGTCGCTGGAGGAGCTGTGGGCGGCCCACGCTGACGGCGGCGACAAGTTCAACGGCATCATCGACCGCATCGACGCCTTCTGGAAAGCGTTCGACTGGAAGCGCAACCCCTGGCGCGACCCGACGTCGGGCACCGGCCCGGCCTCCTGACCAGCGCCGTCACCACGTGTCTCGACCAGCGCGTCACCGCCAGGCCTGGCGCGGGCCCGGGGGCGGGAGTATATATGTCGTGCTCCCGCGCCGGGCCGCGCGGTGAGAGGAGGAAGCCGGAGATGTCGGTGTCGCGCTCGGTCGAGTGGGGCGTGCTCCTCGGCATGCGCAAGATCGAGACGGTCGAGCAGATGACCGAGGAGTACCGCCAGACTATGCTCAAGCTGCTGTCCGCGCTGGCCTCCACCGAGTTCGCCTCGGTCGAGCAGCATCAACCCTGGATCAACCAGGGGCCCACGCCCGAGGACCGCTACATCCAGGCTCAGAACGCCGCCGACGAGGCCCACCAGGGATTCATCGACTGCCGCCTGCTCCGGCAGTTCGGAGCCGAGGGCGCGGCCCTGGCCGACGATCTCCTGCGGCGCCGGATGGGCGAACATCCCATCGACGCCTTCAATGTGCCCTTCGAAAGTCGGGTGGACACGGTGCCTTCTGCTTCACCATGGAACTCGTCGCCTGGTATCACCTGCGGGCCATGGAGAACTCCAGCTACGCGCCGTGGGCCCGCGAGATGACCTCGATGGTCCACGAGGAGAAGTTCCACGCCTCGTTCGGAGCCCGGCGGGCCCGCGATCTCGTCACCGAGCCCGAGTACCGGCGACTCTGCGGGGCGACCGCGGAGGACGTCCAGGCCCCCATCGACACGTGGTACCCGCGCACGCTGGACACCTCCGGCAAGTCGGTGTCGCGCTCCAGCGACCTCGCGGTCGCCGTCGGCATCCGGCGCTGGGGCAACGCCGAGCTGCGCCGGATGTACAGGCAGGACGTGGACGAGCAGATCCGCAGTCTGGGGCTCGAGGTGCCTCCCGAGGACCGCAATCGCAGGATCTTCTAGGCGGGCGCCCCGCAGCAGCCCGGTGGCGTGATGGCTGCGCACACGACCACCGTCCGGGTGCGCTGGAGCGACGCCGACCCGGCCGGCATCGTGTTCTACCCGCGGTTCTTCGAGTGGTACGATCTCGGCACCGAGACGCTGTTCGCGTCGCGGGGGCTGCCCTGGCCCGAGCTGTTTCCCGCGCAGGGAATCGTCGGCGTGCCCATCGTGGAGTCGGGCTCGACCTTCGTGGCCCCGGTCCGGTATGGCGACGTGGTGACGATCCGCTCGGTGGTGGCCTGGGTGAAGGACAAGACGCTTCGCATGGAGCATGAGATTTCCGTGGCCGGCACCCTCTGCGCGCGCGGGTTCGAGGTGCGGGCCTGGGTCGCCCGTCCCCAGACGCCGGGTGGGTCTCTGCGCGCTACGCCGATTCCCGAGGCGATCGCCCGCCGGCTCGAGGAGTCCGGATGATGAATGACCTGGTCGCCGCATACCTGACCGTCCACACGCCACGCTACTGCACGTATGAGGCGGCGTTTGCCGGCCGGCTGGCGCACCCGGACTTCCGCGCCGTGCGTGACGGGCTCGTGGCCCAGGGCCAGCACCTGGCTGCGGTTCAGCCCGACGTCATCGTGGTGAACTCCTGCCACCTGATTTCCACCTTCCCCACGGTGATCGACGGCACGCCACGCCACCGGGGGGTGCTCACCGCCCAGGAGGCCCCGGACCTCATCCACGGCGTCGAGTACGATTTTCCCGGTGACTTCGGGCTGGCTGCTGCCCTCGTCGAGCGAGGCGCGGCGGCGGGGCACCTCTGCAGCCTGGCCAACGACGTGCACTACCCCCTCGATTACGGAACCGTGATGCCGCTGGTGTGTTACCTGGACAGGCGGCAACGTCTCCCGGTGGTGCCGGTGTCGGTGACGCTCTCCAACGACCTGCAGGAATGCTTCGCGTGGGGCCGCTACATCGCCGAGGTGGTGCGCCGGCAAGACCGGCGCGCCGCCTTCGTGGCCAGCGGCAGCCTCAGCCACAAGCTCGTGCGCGGACCCGAGCGCTGGCCGAGTCCCGAGGACCAGGAGCTGGACCATCGGTTCGCTCGCTTGCTGGTCGATGGCGAGTACGAGAAGGCCTGGGCCTGGCTGCCGGAGTACGTGGAGACGGTGCAGGCCGAGATGGGGGGACGCCACCTGGCCATGATGCTGGGGGCGATCATCGAGTCAGGCGCACGGTTCGCGGGGACGGCCCATGCCTACGGCCCCTCGTCGGGCAGCGGCAACTACGTGATCTCGCTGGCCCTGTCCGGGGCTGATCGTGCGCCCGGCGGCGGCTAGACGCGAGGTCCGTCGATTTGCTAGAATCCGCCCGCTCTGACAGGCGGTTAGCGGACGAGAACTCCCGTCAACAGGAGGTAGCCGTGTACGCGATCATCCGTGCCCTTCTGATCGGACTCCTCGTGGCCGGCGTGGCGGCGGGCCCGGCGGCGGCGGCCGAGACGGTGAAGATCGGGTTCATCACCTCACTCTCGGGGCCGGCCGGGATCATCGGCGAGCACATGAAGAACTCGGTGGAGCTGGCCCTCGACCACCTCGGCCGCAAGGTCGGCGGGCTCGACGTCGAGGTCATCTACGGCGACGACCAGCGCAAGCCCGACGTGGGCAAGCAGCTCGCCGACGAGATGCTCAAGAAGCACAAGGTGCACTTCGTCAGCGGCATCATCTGGTCCAACGTCATGCTGGCGGTGGCGCCCACCGTCACCCAGGCCGGCACCTTCATGATCGGCACCAACGCCGGCCCCCACGAGCTGGCCGGCAAGATGTGCCACGAGCTGTTCTTCACCACCTCCTGGCAGAACGACCAGACGCCGGAGGCCATGGGCAAGTACATGTCGGACCAGGGCCTCACCGACGTGTACGCCATGGCCCCCAACTACGCCGCCGGCAAGGACATGATCTCGGGGTTCAGGCGCTACTTCAAAGGCCGGGTCGTCGAGGAGGTCTACACCAAGCTCGGCCAGCAGGACTACCAGGCCGAGATCAGCCAGCTCCGCGCCGCCAATCCCAAGGCCGTGTTCGTCTTCTACCCGGGCGACATGGGCATCCAGTTCCTCAAGCAGTACGCCCAGGCCGGCCTCCGCGGCCAGATCCCACTCTACTCGGTGTATACGGTCGACGAGATCTCGCTCCCGGTCGTGAAGGAGGCGGCGCTGGGCCAGTGGGAGACCCGCTACTGGAGCCCCGACCTCAAGAACGAGGCCAACCAGAAGTACGTGAGCGACTTCCGGAAGAAGTACGGCAAGACGCCAGTGTTCTACGGCGCTCAGAGCTACGACGGCATCATGCTGATCGATTCCGCGGTGCGGGCGGTCAAGGGCGATCTCTCCAACAAGAAGGGCATGATCGCCGCCATGCGCAAGGCCGACTACAAGTCCACCCGAGGTAAGTACACCTATAACGTCAACCACTTCCCGATCCAGAACTTCTACCTGCTCCGCGCGGTGCAGGGGCCGGGCGGGGACCCCGAGATGCAGATCCAGAAAGCCGTCTTCGAGAACCACAAGGACGCCTACCACCAGGAATGCGGGATGAAGTGGTAGTGACCCCGCGGGGGTGAGGAAGGGGCGCGGGACCACCGCGCCCCTTTTGTTTATGCGGATGCGTCGATGACCCTGCTGCTGGTACTGGAGCAGGCCCTGAACGGCCTGCAATACGGCGTGACGCTCTTCCTCATGGCCGCCGGCCTCACGCTGGTCTTCGGCATCATGAATCTCGTCAACCTGGCCCACGGCTCGCTCTACATGGTGGGCGCCTACCTGGCGACGAGCTTCTACCAGTGGACGGGCTCGTTCCTGCTTGGGGTGACCCTGGCCCTGGCCGTGACGCTTCTGGTCGGGATCGCGGTGGAGGTCGTCGCCCTCCGCACGCTCTACGAGCGCGACCACCTCGACCAGGTGTTGGCCACGTTCGGCCTCATCCTCTTCTTCAACGAGCTGATCGCGATCCTGTGGGGCCGGTCGGCGCTCTACACCGGCTTGCCTTCCTGGCTCGGCGGTCACGTCCTCGTGCTGCCTGGCGTCCGCTACCCCGTGTATCGCGCATTGGTCATCCTGGTCGGCCTGGCGGTGGCGGCGTTGCTCTGGGTCGTCGTAGCCCGCACGCGGCTGGGGATGCTGATCCGGGCCGGCGCCAGCAACCGCACCATGGTGGCGGCGCTGGGCGTCAACATTCGCCTTCTCTACACGCTGGTCTTCGGCTTGGGCGCCGCGTTGGCCGGCCTGGCCGGGCTCATGGCCGGGCCCATCTATGCCGTGCAGCCCGGCATGGGCGAGCAGATCCTCATCCAGGTCTTCGTCGTGATCGTCATCGGTGGCATCGGGTCGATCCGGGGCGCCTTGATCGGCGCGATCATCGTGGGCATGGTGGACACCCTGGGCCGGGCCTTTCTGAAGCCGACGCTGGCCACCGTCCTGTCTCCGAGCGCCGCTGACAGCGCGGGGCCCGCCCTGGCTTCGATGCTGATTTACTTGTTAATGGCCGCGGTGCTGTTCTTCCGCCCCCAGGGCCTGTTCCCGGTCCGGGGCCGATAGGCATGGCGCCCTCACTGCGCACGATCGCGATGGCGGTCGGCCTGCTCGCACTCGGGTTGGTCCCGGTGGCGGCCGGCGCCTTCAATCAACCGTTCTACGTCGACCTCTTCCGCCGCATCATGATCTTCGCCATCGCCGCCCTGAGCCTGGACCTGATCCTGGGCTACGGGGGCATGGTGTCCTTCGGCCACGCCGCCTACCTTGGGATCGGCGCCTACGCCGTGGGGATCCTCACCTACCACGGCGTGCAGAACGGCTATCTCCAGTGGGCCGTGGCCATCGCGGCCTCGGCCCTGGTGGCGCTGGTGATCGGGGCCGTGTCCATCCGGACCAGCGGCGTGTACTTCATCATGATCACGCTGGCGTTCACGCAGATGCTCTATTACCTGGGCATCAGCATCGAGGAGTACGGCGGCGATGACGGCATGCGGCTGGCCGTGCGTAGCCAGTTTCCCGGGGTCATAGATTTGAAAAATCCCGCCGCCTTCTACTACCTGGTCCTGGGCATCCTGGCGTTGTTCCTGGTCCTCGGCCATCGGATGGTCGACGCCCGCTTCGGGATGGTCATCCGCGCGGCCCGGCTGAACGAGCCGCGCGCCCTGGCCATCGGCTTTTCGCCGTTCCGCTACAAGCTGGCCGCCTTCGTCATCGCCGGCGCGATGGGCGGCGTGGCCGGCGCGTTGCTGGTGAACCACACCGAGTACCTCACGCCCGAGTTCATGCACTGGACGCGCTCGGGCGAGATCATGTTCATGGTGATCCTGGGCGGCATGGGCACGCTGGCCGGCCCGGTCCTGGGCGCGCTGGTCTTCCTCCTGCTCGAGGACCTGCTGTCGGCCTGGACGGTGCACTGGCAGATCATCCTGGGGCCATTTCTGGTGGGGGTCGTGCTCTTCGCCAAGCGAGGCCTGTTCGGCCTGCTGCCCGGAGGCCGGGGGCGTGGCTGAGCCGCTCCTCGAGGTCCGCGGCGTCACCAAGAGCTTCGGTGGTCTCATCGCCACCAACCGCGTCGATCTCGACGTCGTGGAGGGCGAGACCCATGCCCTCATCGGACCCAACGGCGCCGGCAAGACCACCCTCATCGGCCAGCTGGCTGGAGACCTCACCCCCGATGCCGGGCGGATCCGGTACGACGGCGGCGACGTCACCAGGCTGCCGGCTCCGGCCCGCTGTCTGCGGGGTCTCGCTCGGTCGTTTCAGATCACCAGCGTCTTTCGGGAGTTCACGGCGCTCGACAACGTCGCCCTGGCCGTGCAAGCTCACGCCGGGCACAGCTTCCGCTTCTGGCGAGCGGTCCGGACGGATCCCGCGCTCCACACACCGGCGCGCGCGATCCTGGAATCGGTGGGCCTGGGGGCGCGGGCCGGTGTCGTGGTCACGAACCTGGCCCACGGCGAGCAGCGGCAGCTGGAGATCGCCATGGTGCTGGCCACCCGTCCCCGCCTGCTCCTGCTCGACGAGCCCATGGCCGGCATGGGCCTCGAGGAGTCGCGGCGCATGATCGCGTTCCTGCGCGGGCTCAAGGGCCGGCACACCATCCTGCTGGTCGAGCACGACATGGACGCGGTGTTCGCGCTGGCCGATCGCATCTCGGTCATGGTCTACGGCCGGCTGATCGCGACCGGGTCGCCCGAGGAGATCCGCGCCAACCTGCAGGTCCGCGAGGCCTACCTGGGTGAGGACGACCGGCGATGATGCTGGCCGTCGAGGCCCTGGAGGCCGGCTACGGCACGCTCCAGGTGCTGTTCGGAGTCAGCCTGGAAGTCAAAGCCGGCGAGGTGGTGACCCTGCTCGGTCGCAACGGGATGGGCAAGACCACGACGATCCGGGCCATCATGGGGCTCGTGCCGGCCCGGGCCGGCCAGGTCCAGTTCCTCGGCCAGGCGATTCACCGGCTGCCGACGTACCGCGTGGCCCAGGCCGGCGTGGGGCTGGTGCCCGAGGGGCGTCAGGTCTTCCCCAACCTCACCGTGCGGGAAAATCTCGTGGCGACCGCCGCCAACCGGCTGGATCAAGCGGACCCCTGGACCGTCGAACGGGTGTTCGATCTCTTTCCCCACCTGAGGGCGCGCGCGCGGGCCATGGCCGGCTCGCTCTCCGGCGGCGAGCAGCAGATGCTGGCCATCGGCCGCGCCCTCATGACCAATCCGCGCCTGCTCATCCTGGACGAGGCCACCGAGGGGCTGGCTCCGCTGGTACGCGCCGAGATCTGGCGCTGCCTCGAGCGCCTGAAGGCGTCCGGCCAGTCGATCCTGCTCGTCGACAAGAACGTGCAGGCGCTGACCCGGGTGGCCGACACCCACTACATCCTCGAGAAGGGCCGCATCGTGTGGACAGGAACGTCGGCCGCGCTCGCGGCACGCGAGGACATCCAACACCGTTATCTCGGTGTCTAGAGGCGGCTTCACGGTATGCACGGCTGAGCGAAAAGCGCGCATGCAACGAGTGGGAGCGGCAGCCCTGATCACAGATGGGGAAGGCAGGGTTCTTCTGGTTCGGCATACTTACGGTCGCCGACTGGTTCAGGTGCCGTCCCACGCCCCGATGGGGTCGAAGTGGACGCGTGTGCCTTTAGGCATCCTGACCGCCTTCCCCGGACCATCAGTGACTTCACGATCCTCCGAGTTCGGGAGGGCATGGTTGGCGGCAAATACCCCATGCCCACGCTCGTCGGCCCGCGTCAGTGGTTGTGAGAACCCGTCCGAATGAGAAGCGCCCTCACCATCAGTCGTGACAACCGTTGCGCCGGCGAAGCCGGCACTGGAAGATAGGACGCCATGAGCTGGATCGATCCGAACTTCCCGAAGACGGCGACGCCGAGCGGTCTGGTCGGCCGGGTGCTGGGCCTGAACCCCGGGCTGATGACGGGGCCAGGGACCAACACCTACCTCGTGGGCGGGCGCGATCCCATCCTGATCGACACCGGCGCGGGCGTTCCTGAGTACCCATCCGTTCTCGAAGGCTACCTCCGCGAGCGCGGCTGGCGGCAACCCTCGCGCGTCATCCTCACGCATCGCCATCGCGATCACCTCGGTGGAGTGGAGGACTTGCGCGTCCGCTTCCCCGGCCTCCGGGTGGCCAAGATGATCCATCGCGACGCCGGCCTGCCCGGGCCGATCGAAGACCTGAGGGATGGACAGGAGGTCAAGGGCGACGGCGTGACGCTCATGCCGATCTACACGCCGGGCCACGCCTCTGACCACCTCTGCTACTACCTCCTGGAGGAAAAGGCGCTGTTCACCGGCGACGTCGTGCTGGGCGGCTCGACCACGGTGATCCCCTCCGACGACGGCGACCTCGCCGACTACATGGCCTCGCTGCGACGCCTGCAGGCGCTGGAGGTTCGCCGGATCTATCCCGCCCACGGGCCGGTGATCGAAGACGGCCCGGCGCGCATCGCGGAGTACATCGAGCACCGACTCATGCGCGAGCGCCAGATCCTGGACGCGCTGGGCGCCGGCGTTGTGACGATCCCGTCGATGGTCGAGCGCATCTACGCCGACGTGACGCCCGCGCTCCACCGCATGGCGGCGATGTCAGTGGAGTCGCACCTGAGGAAGCTCGCGCGCGAGGGCCGGGTGAGGGAGCGCCGAGAGCGCGACGCGCCCTCACGCTGGGAGCTGGTCGGCTAAGTCGGCGGGGCGCATTGACCGGCGAATGAATTCGCGGCGCCTTCGCATCGCGCTCGGCGTCGTCATCATCGCACTGCTCTCATGCGCCACGGTGCCGCCCGAGCAGGCAGCGCGCGAGGCGCTCATGTGGGAGGCCGCGAGGGAGTGCAAGGCTCGCTTCGTGACCATCCAGAGCATCGATCGGATCGACAATTTCGGCCGCCTGGTGTTTACGTACCACCGGTCCGGGCCCGAGAATCAGGCCTTCCTGGACTGCTACGGGAACCTCGTCCAGGAAAAGCTGAAGGCCTCCGCGGTCATTTCCTCGGGCCGACCCATCGTTCCGCAGGGGGTGACGAACACGACCGTCGCACTCGAAACACGAGGGGCCAAACTTCTGGTCGAGACTACCCTCAACGGTTCAGCACGAACCCTCCTTCTCCTCGATACCGGAGCCACGGTAAAAGCTCAGCTGCCCCTGTCACAAGGCGACGACAACCAAGAATGGGAACAGCGGAGGTGCCGATATAGTGTCCGCAGAGATTGTAGAATTTACTCGGAACTCGTCCGCCCCCTGAAAGTCCCCTTGACAAGGGAGCCCGGTACCCGTAGAGTTCCCACCATGGGAACCAATGAAGTTAAGGTACCCGAGAAGGGAACTAGGCGATGCTGCTGCTGTGGTACCCGGTGTGAAGGTCTTCGGAAGGGAGATCCTGCACGAGTTCATCAAGCAGCACGCGGAGGTTCGAGGGCAGGCGCTGGCCTGGCTAGCTGAAGTTGAGGAGGCGCAATGGAAAACGGCTCAAGATGTTCGGGCCAGGTACCCCTCCGTCAGCTTCATCGGAGACAAACGTGCCGTCTTCAACCTCAAAGGGAAGAAGTACCGGCTCGATACTCGAATCGCGTTTAACACGGCGGTCGTGGCGATCCTCCGTATGGGGACGCACGCCGAATATTCAGACTGGAATTTTGAGAAATGTTGACGAGGGTTCTAAAGACAGAAGCAGAATACAAAGCGGCTCGCCGCGAAGCTGAGCGTCTTGTGGCGCTCGACCCTGTGTCGGGAACGGCTGATGCCGAAGAGCTGGAACTCCTAGCTTTGCTCCTTGCCGACTATGAGGCAAAGCACTTCCCTCTTCCGGCTGCCGATCCAATCGAAGCTATCCGCTTCAGGATGGAGCAAATGGGTCTCGCCCAGCGCGATCTAGTGCCGTACATTGGCAGCAAAAGTAAGGTTTCAGAAGTACTCTCAGGGAAGCGCCGCCTTACACTCCCGATGATCCGCGCCCTTTCGGCCGGACTCGGCCTCCCGTTAAAGGTGCTCATTCAAAATCCCGAATCAGACCCTCCAACGCCCGACGAGATAGATTGGAAGCGATTCCCGATTCGCAAAATGGCCGCACGAGGCTACTTCGGCACACAACGCGCTGGCAGAGAACTCCGTAATTCGGTTGACACGTTGATTCGGCAATTCCTGGCGCCGCTCGGCTCGCGACCAATCTACGCGTTTCGGAGACAGACACATCATGTCCGTTCTGGGCGCAGCTATGACGAATACGCTTTGTTCGCCTGGACGGCGCAAGTAATGCGCCAAGCACTTTCACATAAGCTCGCAACGACATTTCGAGCAGACCTAATAGACGACGAGTTTATGCGCCGGGTGGCACAGCTAAGCTGGTCCAATCAAGGTCCAGTTCTAGCCCGCGAGTTCTTGGCTCAGCATGGCATTCCGCTTGTTATCGAACGCCATCTTCCGAAGACTTACTTGGACGGTGCGGCGCTGCTTCTTGATCCAGACCGTCCCGTCATTGGGATGACGCTTCGGTATGACCGCCTAGACAACTTTTGGTATTGCCTCATGCACGAGTTGGCTCACATAAGGCTTCATCTACACGAGCCAGATGATGCCTACTACGATGACCTCGATCCGGGCGATGAGGACGACCCGCAGGAGATCGAAGCAGACGAGTTGGCCCGGGAGGCTCTTGTGCCCCGCGCGGCCTGGGAGAACAGTGCGGCTCGCGACCTGCGCTCACCAGATGCCGCTATTAGCCTCGCCAAACGGTTGCAGGTTCATCCTGCGGTGGTTGCTGGCCGCATGCGCTATCACTGGAAGGACTTCACGATTCTGACGCAGCTACTAGGGCGCGTTCGCCCGCTGTTTCCCGAGAGTGCTACCACAGGAGTCTAAGAGATGCCGCGGTATGTGCCCGTCCTGCGAACAAAGCCGGCAGAGTGGGACGCCTTACGCCACCTTACGGGTGATGTGCGCCGAGTAATCACGCCCTGTCTCGAAATATTGCCCGCTGAACTCAATGTCAGCGAGCAGAGTGCTTCGGAGGATGGTGAGCATCCAGTCACGCTCCTCGGTCGTGCGGCGATAACTTACGGACTTAAACCAATCTTCACGGTGGGTCTTTATCACGACTCGAAGTTTCAAGTCGCGGCCCGCGAGGTTATCAACATTCACAAGCGCGGTGTCGCCATCCGCCTCTTCTATGGGGACCTTGGCAAGGACACGAGCCACGACGGCATCGACTCGTTACTCCACGTTCTTGAAGTCACTTACTCTGAGGCCGATCTATTCGTTGATTGTGGAGTTGTCGGCGATACTCCCGCTGACTACGATTGGCTTTCCAGCCGGGTTCCCCGTCTACACGACTGGCGGCGCTTCATCGCGTTGGGCGGATCGTTCCCGCCGAATCTAGATGGATTAGTCGTCGGCGCGCGGGCTCTACCGCGATATGACTGGTTACACTGGCACGCGTGGGCGGTGGCGCCAAAGCCCCGGACGGCTCGCATGCCCGATTTCAGTGACTACACGATTCAGCACGCGGTGTTTGACGAGCCTCCACAAGGCGCTAATCCGAGCGCGAGTATTCGATACACAGCCGACACATACTGGTTAGTTATGCGCGGCGAGGCTCTACGCAATAAGAAGAACGCCGGCAACAGGCAGTACTACGGTAATGCCCAGCTCCTAAGCGAGCACGACCAGTTCAAAGGACCGACCTACAGTTTTGGAGACCGATACATTTGGGACGCAGCCAATCGGCGGGGTGGTCCGGGCACACCGACAACTTGGCTCGCTGCGGGGATAAACCACCACATAACCATAGCCGCGAATCAGGTAGCCGCTCTCTAGGGGTCGATATGACCGAACCGGCGAAGCCGCCCAGCGTAGGCGCGTACCTTCGCACCTTCTCAGGCAGGGTTCTGGCCTTGATGAGCGGTTCGTTATCTGTTCCTTTTGCGCTCGCTGCTCTGTATCTCCCGAATGAGTGGTTGCGGGCGTTGTTTGCCCTTCTTGCGATCTTGGCTGTTTTCGGGTCGTCCTATATCTTGTGGCGGGACGAGCGAAAGCGAGTGAATGAACTTAAGTCCCAAGTTGCTCGACTCGAGGAGCGTCTTAAGCCCAGGCTTGCGTTTCTCATGCGCGGCGACTGCTGTATCCGGCCCGCGTTGCTCGCGGTTGGCGTCGGGAATCCGTCTGCGACAAGTGTTAACGATGCCTGCGTCTACATCGACATTCCAAAACTTGGGATACAGAATGTGCCTCTCGCATGGATGAGCCTGGGTGCAAGCCAGCGCATTGACATTCATCCGGGCGTCTTGCCACGCGACCATCACCATAGCGAGTGGATCGTGACTGCTGGCGATCAAGCGGGACAGTTTTTCTTGCATCTCGCCCTTCACGATCCTCGGCTCATTGACCCAGGTGAGTACGACGCAGAAATCTCCGTCAGAGGCCGCGACGCAATCAGCGCCACAGCGAGAGTACAGTTCACTTGCCGACATCCGCGCTCGCTGAGCGCGCGACTTATGTAGAGAACGCGAAGGAGTCGAAAATGGCGTGGGCTCGAGTCTTGCGAGTATCCATACTTGCGGTGTGCCTTGCCGCAGGATGCGCCGAAGAAATAAGGCCGAAGGGGCCAGCCACTGACCAGTACGGATGCAGTGCCCCGCCGCCCGACGTGCTCAAGACTGTGGGCATTGACGCGAAGTTCGCGCAATCAACGTTTGGCAAGGTCGTGACGGGCGACATCAATATCTCGCTCGATCCTGAGGTCGTTACTCTGGCTAGCCAGGCAATGACTGATGAGCGTATCCGTTCATATCTTCGCTGTCTCGCCATCAAGCGCGACGGATTCACTCCTGAGCAACAGACATATTTGGAAGAGATGTACGGATTCCTCGGCATCAAGCCGTCGCCGGATAGATTCATTGAGTGGAAGAAGCTGCACCCGTTTCCGAGAAGCGCAGAGCCCACAACGGAACAGCCATTGGAACGGGGTCACGTCAGGTGGGCTACTCGGTTATGGAACGGCGAAACGATGACGGTAAGAGTCGGCGATATTCCGAGCCACGCTAGGGGGAGGTACATCGCCGGAGAGTTGTCCACCGTCCGCTTTAACAAAGAGTCCTGCGAGTGGGAAACCATCGGCCCGGTCAGACATCACGAATTAGGGATTGTTGCATGGCATGTGAACAGGGCGGGTCCGAACGTCAAACCGTATCCCGGCATCGAAGACACGGGAACAGTAAGTTCTAAGTGTCACTCGCCACTCAGGAACGAGATGCTTCTTCTTGGCGTTGAAGTTAAATTCGACCACGAAGGGCGCCTCCACGCCGGCGGGTTCAACATCCTCCTCCGCCAGAGGGATCCGCCGCTTGGCGAGTTTGTTGTGCCGTCTTCTCAGCCGTGAGGGATTTTCGAGGGCGGTGACAGATGAGCGAGTCTTTATGAGCGGTGAAGATACGGCCAGACGAGCCAGGACCGGCGTTGGCAACACCCGTGGCTCCGCATCCAGCTTTTACTGCGTTCGATGGTGGGTACGCGCTGGGACGCACGAGTTATGGCGGATAATTAAAGCCGAGTTGCTAAACGCACTGGCCGAGCCGGGCGGGATTCGACGGTGGCGAGCCCTGGTTTGATCCAGCGCTTGGGTCTCTCGGTTCCTCTCAACGCCACGCGTTGGCTCGTGAGCCTATTCGGTGGCAAGACGGTTCATATGCCGTTCATTCGACTTGAATCGCTGGGCGTGGGTGCGTTCATCGTCGAAGCCATCGACGTTGGCGTATACGATGCCGGTCGCGACGCACCGGAGATCCAGGGTCTTCTCGGCGCCAATTTCCTGGGTCACTTCAGATTCACGGTCGACCGAGCCCAGCGTCAGCTTTCGCTGGAGCGATGAGCCAGGCCCGGCCGACGGCCTGGCACCGCCCGGACACGGCGGAGCCGCGCCCCGCGATCAGCGACTCGGCTACGCCTGACTAGGTTGCGCTCAGCAGGCAGACGGCGTCGGGGGTCAGGAGCTGCGCCGCCACCGTCTCCACGCAGAAGAGGTGGAGCGCGTCGACATCATGCCAGCGGTAGCCTACGGCGAGATCCCCGCCCACGGTAATCACGAAGTCGCCGCCGCGACAGGAGAAGACGGCACCACCAGTGATCACCGTCGAGCGGTGTACGGCGTGGACCCGCTCCTTGATCTGCTCACGGGCGGGGTAACCGCAGCCGCTGGCCTGGGCCTGCCAGAACTCGTTGAAGCGCTGGGCGTCCAGCACGGCCACGTACGGCCCGGCGATCCCGCCGCGATCGAGAGTGTCGACGGCGCCGATTAGATCGGCGACGGCGCGACCGGGCTCGGCCCAGTCGCCGAGCCCGAGGCGAGGCGACTTGCCCGAGGTCAGAAAGGCTGTGCCATCGCCATTGCCGTAGAACACGATCTGATCCTCGGTCGCCGCCACGTCGCGGGCCGCCGCCTCGGCCGAGCCGGTCTCCAGGGCCGGCGCTCCCCGCTCGAACGTCTCGATGTCGGCCCAGGGGAGCGAGAAGTCGCTCCGGATCTCGGCGAGCAGCGCGACCTCAGGGTGGAACGCCCGCGCGCCTCCCCGCGGCTGGAGGCCCCGGGCCGGCCGCAGCGTGCCCAGGCGGGTGGCCACGTGGTCCCAGCCTCTCGGTCCATCGAAATCGGCGACCCGCCGGGCGGCCAGCACATGGATCGCCGCCTTGCGCACGGCAGTATCGATCTCCTCCCACACGCGCTCGGAAACGGGCGCCGACTTGCGACGCTGCAGGAAATCCGCGGTCGTCATCGCTTTCTCAACGAGCCGATCCCAACCACCCGGCTCGGCACCGCCGGCTCGGCGCCGTCGACAGAATCCTCGATGGCCAGGATCGGTCGGTCAGTGAACAGGTACTGGCGCAGGTAGCGGTCGAAACCATCATCCTGACGGCGCAACCACTCGAGGACCATGGCCGCGTGCTCCTTCTCCTCGTCGCGGTTGTGTTCCAGGATCGCGCGGAGAGCGGCATCGCCGGTGGCGTCGACCCGCTGCTGGTACCAGTCGATGGCTTCCAGCTCCTCCATGAGGCTCACGACGGCCCGATGCAGATCGCGGGTGCGCGGAGAGAGGGTGTCCGCCGCCTCGTGGAAGCCCTCCGACGCCATGCCTTCCTCCCGAGACGCGCGCGGCGCCTCAGAGTAGAGGCGATGCAAACGAGGGGCCGGCGACTGCGAGGGCGAGCGGTGGCTACCGAGCGCCGGCGGCGGCGATGAGCGAGCTGAAAAGGCTGCGCGCGGCGGAATCGTGGCCGACCAGGTCCTCCGGGTGCCACTGCACGCCAACGACGAACCCCTGGGCATCGGACAGGTCCACGGCCTCGATCACCCCGTCCGGCGCCCAGGCCACGTCCCGGAGGCCGCGGCCCAGGCGGCTGATTGCTTGATGGTGGAAGCTGTTGACTCGCCCCTCGCCCTTGCCGAGCAGGGCGCCCAGCGGCGTGCCCTCCACCATGACCTTGACGTCGTGCGTCGCCTGGTCGCGCGCCTCGCGCTGGGCATGGTGGATATCGCTCCTCGGGTAGGCGTCGGGGATGTGCTGATGCAGGGAGCCGCCCAGGGCGACGTTGAGGACCTGCACCCCTCGACAGATCGCCAGCAGCGGCATACGGGTATCCAGGGCCCGCTGGGTGAGATCCAGCTCGAGCGCATCGCGCGCCTCTGACACCCCATCCGCCGTGGCGTGACGTTGCTCACCGAATCGTTCCGGATCGATGTCGCCGCCTCCAGTCAGGACCAGCCCGTGCAGCCGATCCCATATCGATTGCAGAGTCGACTTGTCGAGGTACGGAGGCAGCAGCACTGGAACGCCTCCGGCCCCCTGGACGGCGAGCACGTACGCCCGATTGAGATGCGCGCGGTGGGGCGTCTTTCCCGGATCGTCGTCCGGAGTCACGGAGGTGGTGATGCCGATCAGCGGCGCGCGCCGCACGTTTTCAGCCTAGCACACCCGGAGAATCGGCCGCCCCGCGCAGCGGCCGGACGCGGTAAGATGAACGCGCCATGTCCCTGGACTCCGCCGCCACCCAGCAGTCGGCCCCGACGCACACACCCACGCATACGGTGCAGGTGATCGGCACGCGCTGGGCGGTGGCCGCCGGCCACCCGCTGGCGGCCGAGGCCGCCGCGCGGGTGCTCAACGCCGGCGGCAATGCCATCGACGCCGGCGTCGCCGCCGGGCTCGTCCTCGGTGTCGTCCATCCCGACATGGTGTCCGTCGCCGGCGTGGCTCCCCTCCTCGTGCATGTCGGCCGCGGAAGCCAGACGTGGCAGGTATCGGGCGTCGGCCCCTATCCGCGCGCGTCGACCGTCGAGTACTTCCGGACGCGGCACGGTGGGCAGATCCCGCCCGGTCTCGGGCGTACGGTCGTGCCCGCGGCCCCCGACGCCTGGTGCACGGCCCTGGAGCGTTGGGGCACGATGTCCTTCGCCGAGGTGGCGCAGGCGGCTACTGAGCACGCCGAGCATGGCTTTCCCATCTCGAACTTCTCCGCCTATCTGCTCACGACCAACGCTGACAAGTACCGCCGGTGGCCGACGTCGGCAGCGCTCTACCTCAAGGACGGGCGACCGTTCCGGGCGGGGGAGATCCTGGCCCAGCGGGAACTCGGCCAGACGCTTCGGCGCATGACCGCCGCCGAGCAGAAGGCGGGCGGCGGTCGCACCGCGGGCATCCGCGCCGCGCGTGACGAGTTCTATCGTGGCGAGACGGCGCACCTCATCGCCGACTTCCATCGCCGTGAGGGAGGACCGCTGATACTGGCCGACCTCGCCGAGTTCGCGGTGGAGGTCGGGCCGGCGCTGCGGACGACGTACGGCCGTTGGGAAATGGCCGCCTGCGGCTACTGGTGTCAGGGACCGGTCCTGCTGCAGATGCTCAACATGCTGGAAGGCGTCGACCTCAAAACGCTCGGACACAACTCGCCCGCCTATCTCCACCGGCTCGTCGAGACCATTAAAGTCGCGTTCGCCGACCGCGACGCCTATTTTGGCGACCCGAACTTTGTGAAGATCCCGGAGTTCCTGCTGAGCAAGACGTACGCCGCGCGGCGTCGCGAACTCGTGGGCGACCGCGCGTGGAGCGAGATGCCGCCGGCTGGTGATCCCATGACATCACCCCGGCCGGCCGGCCGGGAGGCCGTGCCCCTGGCCGGCGGTGGCGACGGCGGCCTCGGGACCAGCTACGTGGCGGTCGTCGACGCCGAGGGCAACGGGTTCTCGGCGACCCCGAGCGATCCCAACAGCGATTCCCCCGTCGTCGCGGGCGTCGGGTGTGTCGTCTCGCCGCGCGGTTCGCAGGGGTGGCTCGATCCGGCGCACCCCAGCGTCGTGGCGCCGGGCAAGCGGCCGCGACTCACTCCGGCGCCGGCGATGGTGCTGGCCGACGGCCGCCTGCTCATGCCGTTCGGCACGCCCGGCGGCGACGTCCAGCAGCAAGCGATGCTCCAGGTTTTCCTCAACATTGCCGTGTTCGACATGCCGCCGCAGGTGGCGGTGGAGATGCCGCGCGTGGCGTCCCGCAGCTTCCCCGACTCGTTCTGGCCCCACCTCATGTCCCCGGGCCGGCTCGAGGTGGAGGGACGCATTCCCCAGGACACCCGCCAGGCCCTCGCCGCGCTAGGCCACGACATCGCGATGTGGCCGGATTGGGAGTGGCGGGCGGGGGCTGTCTGCGCGGTCAAGGTGGGGCCTGACGGCACCCGGTGGTCAGCCGCCGATCCTCGCCGCGGCTGCCACGCTATCGCGCGGTAATCTCGAAGCCGCTCGCTAGGGCTGGGGGCGCCGCTTCAGCAGGCTCATGCCCTTCGCGGTCAGCACGACCTCGCCGCGCTGGTTCAGCACCTCGGAGAGCGAGCGCACGATGCCGCGGTCGGGCTTGCTGCGCGACGGGATCGCTTCGAGTATGGTGAACCGCGCGGTCAGCGTGTCGCCCGGCCGCACCGGCTTGAGCCAGCGGAGCTCGTCCACGCCAGGCGAGCCCATGCTGGCCGCGTCCTTCACGAACGCCTCGTAGAGGAGCCGCATGAGGATGGCTGCGGTGTGCCAGCCACTGGCCAGCAGCCCTCCATAGATGGAGGCCTTCGCCGCGTCATCATCGAGGTGGAAGGGCTGCGGATCGAACTCGCGGGCGAAGGCGATGATCTCGTCCCGGGTGATGGCCCGGCTGCCCGCCGTGAAGACCTGGCCGGGCTTGAGATCGTCGAAGTACCAGCGGGGTGTGGCCACGGGGGGTCAGGGCGTGGCCGGCGCCGCCGCGGCCGCCGTGGGGCGCGTGCGGACCGGCTCTTCCCGTATCAACAGCGCGAGGCCGGCGGCCAGGATGGCCATCAACGCCGCGGAGACGAAGGCGCTGGCGTAGGTGCCGGTCCACTCGAAGATCCAGCCGGCCAGGGCCGCCCCCAGGGCGGCGCCCACTTGATGAGAGAAGAAGATCCATCCCGACAGCTCGCCCACCGAGTAGCGCCCGAAGATGTTGGCGGTTAGCGTGGTGGTGGGCGGGACGGTGGAGATGTAGTTGAGGCCGAAGATCGCCGCCCACACGTGGAGCGACGGCACGTCCCAGACGTAGAGCAGGAACAGCAGCGACAGCCCGCGCAGGAAATAGTACGTGGCCAGCGGACCCCGCCGCCCGAAGTGGTCGCAGATCCACCCCGAAGCGATGGTGCCCACGATGTTCATGGCCCCCATCACCCCCAGCGCCGTGGAGGCCTGGAGCGGTGAGAAGTTGTGCTCGAGGGCGTGGGGCATGAAGTGAGTGAGGACCATGCCGTTGGAGGTGTAGCCGCACACGAAGAAGGTGGCCATGAGCAGCCAGAACTGCAGCGACTGCGCCGCGTCGGTCACGGAGACCCGCTCGGCCTGCTGCAGAGCCGCCGCCTGGACCGCGGTCCGCGCTGGCCCGGTGGCGCCATAGGGGCGGAGTCCGCCGTCCTCGGGGTTGTCGCGAATGAACCAGATCCCGATCGGGGCCACCAGGATCAGCAGGCCCACCCCGAGCCACAGGAAGCTCGTGCGCCAGCCGAACCAGAGCGTGAGGGCCATGGCCAGAGGGACCACGACGAGTTGACCCGCCGACATGCCGCCGGCCGCCACGCCCATGGCCAGCCCGCGTCGTGTCTCGAACCATCGGGCGAGCACGGTCGAGCCGGTGGTCATGGCGACTCCGCCGGCGCCGAGCGCCATGAAGATGCCGGCCGTCACGTAGACGTGCCACAGGTGCTGGACGAAGGCGGAGCCGATGGAGCCGATTCCGAGCAGGATGAGGGAAAGCCCGATGACCTTCTTCGGGCCCGAGACGTCGGCCACGCGCCCGACCAGAGGACCGGCCGCACCCAGCAGGAGGAGCGAGATGGCGGCCGCCCCGGACAGCGCTCCCCGCGTCCAACCGAACTCGGCCTCCATGGGCTTGATGTAGACGCCGAAGACGGAGCGCAGCCCTGACGCGGCCAGCATGCAAAGGGTGAGCGCCCCCAGGACGACCCAGGCCGGGTGCAGGGCGCGGACTCGACTCACGCTGTTGGGATGAGCAGAGGCACGGACCAGATTCAAATCAAACGCTTGAGCCTCGGCCCCGCCGCGGCAACGGTTGTCGTGCCGCGCGTGAAAGGGGAGGTCTGGAGGGGTCGCTGCCCCCTCCAGTATCAACGGTTTGGAGGGGGTGGCCGCTACCCCCTCCAATTTCATGGGGAGGTCTGGGAGGGGGCGGCCGCTGACCTCTCCAGCTAGGCTATCTCCGCCGTCTTGGCCCGGGAGAAGACGATCTGATCGCCCTCGGCGTCCACGGTGACCGTGTCGCCTTCCGTGAACTCGCGCTCGAGCAGCTTGAGGGCCAGCGGGTCCTGGATCAGCCGCTGGATCGTCCGCTTGAGCGGCCGGGCTCCGAACGTCGGGTCGTACCCTTCGCGGGCCAGCAGCGCCTTGGCGGCGTCGGTCACATCCAGCTCGATCCGCTTGTCGGCGAGCCGCCGCCGCAGGTGGCTGAGCTGGATCTCCACGATCCGCTCGATCTGCTCGCGGCCCAGGGGCCGGAAGATCACCACCTCGTCGATGCGGTTGAGGAACTCCGGCCGCAACGTGGCCCGGAGCTCCTGCATGATGAGCGGCCGCACCTTCTCGGGTTGCTCGTACTCCCGGAAGATGTGGGCCCCCAGGTTGGAGGTCATGATCACCACGGTGTTGCGGAAATCCACCGTGCGTCCGTGGCCGTCGGTGAGTCGCCCGTCGTCGAGGAGCTGGAGGAGCACGTTGAAGACGTCGGCGTGCGCCTTCTCGATCTCGTCGAAGAGGACGACGGAATACGGCCGCCGGCGGACGGCTTCGGTGAGCTGGCCGCCCTCCTCGTAGCCGACGTAGCCGGGCGGGGCGCCGATCAGGCGGGCCACGGTGTGTTTCTCCATGTACTCGGACATGTCCAGGCGGATCATGGCCCGCTCGTCGTCGAAGAGAAACTCGGCCAGCGCCCGGGCCAGCTCGGTCTTGCCCACGCCGGTGGGGCCCAGGAACATGAAGGAGCCGATGGGCCGGTTGGGATCGGACAGCCCGGACCGGGCGCGGCGGACGGCGTTGGAGACGGCGCGGATCGCCTCCTCCTGGCCGATCACCCGTTGGCTGAGGCGGCCCTCCATCGAGACCAGCTTCTGCATCTCGCCCTCGAGCAGGCGGGTGACGGGGATGCCCGTCCACTTGGCCACCGTCGTCGCGATGTCTTCCTCGTCCACCTCTTCGCGGAGCATGCGGCCGTTCTGCTGCTGCTGGGCGAGCTGGGCGTCCAGCTCGCTGAGCTGGCGCTCCAGCGTCAGAAGCGTCCCGTAGCGCAGCTCGGCGGCCCGGGTGAGATCGCCCCGACGCTCGGCATCGACCATGGCCTGCTTGGCGGCCTCGATGTCCTCCTTGATCTTGCCGATGCGGGTGATCCCGGCCTTCTCGGCCTGCCACTGGGCCTTGAGCCCGGCCAAGCGCTCCTTGAGCTCGGCCAGCTCGGCGTCGATCCGCTCCAGGCGCTCGCGAGCCCCGGGGTCGTCCTGGTCGCGGGCCACCGAGACCCGCTCGATCTCGAGCTGCATGACGCGCCGCTCGATCTCGTCGATCGGCTGCGGCATGGAGTCGATCTGCATGCGGATGCGGGCGGCCGCCTCGTCGACGAGGTCGATGGCTTTGTCGGGCAGGAAGCGGTCGCTGATGTAGCGGTGGGAGAGCACGGCGGCGGCCACCAGCGCGGCGTCCTTGATCTTCACCTTGTGATGGACCTCGTACTTCTCCTTGAGGCCTCGGAGAATCGCGATGGTGTCCTCCACCGACGGCTCGCGCACCATCACCGGCTGGAAGCGACGCTCCAGCGCGGGGTCCTTCTCGACGTGCTTGCGATACTCGTCGAGCGTGGTGGCGCCGATGCAGCGCAGCTCGCCGCGGGCCAGGGCCGGCTTGAGCATGTTGGCGGCGTCGACAGCGCCCTCGGCGGCTCCGGCCCCCACCAGCGTGTGCATCTCGTCGATGAAGCAGATGATCTGGCCCTCGGACTCGATGATCTCGCGGAGCACCGCCTTGAGCCGATCCTCGAACTCCCCCCGGTACTTGGAGCCGGCCACCATGGCGCCGATGTCCAGGGCGACGACCCGCTTGTTCTTGAGGCCCTCGGGCACGTCGCCGGCCACGATGCGCTGGGCCAGGCCCTCGACGATGGCCGTCTTGCCCACGCCCGGCTCGCCGATCAGCACGGGATTGTTCTTGGTCCGCCGCGAGAGGACCTGGATGACCCGCCGGATCTCCTCGTCTCGGCCGATGACGGGGTCGAGCTTGCCCTTGCCGGCCGCTTCGGTGAGATCGCGGGAGTAGCGCTGAAGCGCCTGGTACTTGTCCTCGGGGTGAGGATCGCTGACGCGCTGGGTGCCCCGCACCTCGACGAGTGCCCGATACACGGCGTCGTCCGTGACGCCCTGGGCGGCCAGCGCGCGGCTGGCCCCACCCTCGCGGTCCTGGGCGATGCCCACGAGCAGGTGCTCGGTGGAGACGTACTCGTCCTTCAGCCGTTCGGCCTCGGCCTGGGCGCGCTCGAGCCCGGCGCGCAGGCGGTCGCTCATGTACTGCCCGCTGCCGCCGCGCACCTTGGGCAGACGGCCCAGCTCGGCCTCCAGCGCGCGCTGAAGGGCCTCCGGCCGGGCGCCCAGCTTGGTCAACACGGGCCCGACGACGCCCTCGCGCTGCTGGATGAGCGCCATGAGCAGGTGCTCGGGCTCCATGGCCTGGTGGCCCTGCTGGTCGGTCAGGGACTGCGCCGCCTGCAGCGCCTCCTGGGCCTTGACGGTGAACTTGTCGAATCGAATCACGCTTGACTCCTCATCCCAGATACGCGCGCGGGTTGTCGCCCCGCAACGCCTTCAGTCGCTCGTAGAGTTCCCGCTCGGCGGGCGTGAGGTCGGCGGGCACGACGATCTTGATCTTCACCAGCTGATCGCCGTTGCCACCGGCCTTCACGCGGAGCATCCCGTAGCCGGGCAGCCGGAACATCCGCCCGCTGGGTGTCCCCGCCGGCACCTTCATCGACACCTTGCCGCGCAGCGCGGGCACCTCGACCGTGGTTCCCAGCGCGGCTTCCGGCGCCGTGATGGGGAGTTCCAGCGTGAGGTCGTCCCCTTTGCGCTCGTAGAGCGGGTGCGGAGCGACCGTCACGCTCAGATAGAGATCGCCGCGGCGGCCGACCGCGCCCTCGCCTTCGCCGGACACGCGCACGCGCTGACCGGTCCGGACGCCGGCCGGGATCTTCACGTCGAGCTGGCGCTGGGCGCGCTGCCAGCCGCGCCCCTGGCAGGTGGCGCAGGGCCGCCCGCCGACGTTGCCCGCGCCCTGACACGTGGGGCAGGGCTCGTCGAGGGCCAGCGCGAACGTCTTGCGCGCGCCGTGATAGGCCTCCTCGAGCGTGATCTCGACGTTGGCCTGGACGTCTTGGCCCCTGCCGCGGGCCCGCCTCGCCGCCCGCCCACCGCCCAGCAGGTCCTCGACCTCGAAGCCCGCGCCGCCGCGGGGCGCGCCCGGCTGGCCCCGGCCCATGCGCACCCCGAGATCGCCGAAGATCGTCCGAAAGAACTCGGAGAAGTCGCCCACGTCGTCGAGGTCGCCGTACTCCACGCGGGCGCCGCCAGGGGCGCCCCCCGGCCCCGGCTGCTGCGCGTAGCGCTGCCAGTCGGGACCGAGGCTGTCGTAGCGACGGCGCTTGTCCGGGTCGGACAGGACCTCGTAAGCCTCGTTGACCTCCTTGAAGCGCTCGCCGCCGTCCTTCCCCTTGGCGACGTCCGGGTGGTACTTGCGGGCCAGCCGGCGGTAGGCGGACTTGATCGTCTTGTCGTCGGCGCTCCGATCGACTCCGAGAATCCGGTAGTAGTCCTTGAATTCCACGGCCATGGCGAAAAAAAGAGGGCCCAGCGCCCCGGCTCAGCCTCCCTGCCCCAATAAAAGTTTAGCAGACGGACTCAAGACTGGCAGGTTTCAGCGTCGCGGCACAACGGGAGACTCGGTGTGAGGACGTGAGCCGTGAGTCGACGGACCCGCGTCGCCCTTTGGGGCCCGTGGCTTGCCGGTCTGGCCACATGACGGCTTTTCGATACGAGGCGGCGGTTGGCTGGGACCCGGTCAGCGGTGCCGTTTCGCGTGGGAGGGATGAAGCCTCGCCGCGCCTGCGAGTACGCAGAGGGCGGTCGGCGATCGCCCGCCACCCGTGCCTCCTTCCCAGGAAGCCGCTTCTTCGATAGGGGCCGCTCCATCATGGACCACGCCGGGTTCCTGATCGTGCTGACATGCCTGCCGGCGCTCCAGGCGCTCTGGCGCCGATCCGACAACGGCCGACGCCCTCAGGCGGCACTCCGGTCCTCCCCGAACTCGTTACCGAGGGCCCGTTGCTGAGGTATGCTTCGGGCAGGAGATTGAACCGATGACGATGGAATTCACGGCCATTTTCAGGAAGGTCCCCAAGGGCTACATCGGCTTTGTCGAGGAGCTTCCAGGGGCAAACACCCAAGGAAGAACACTCAACGAAGCTCGTGCGAATTTGCGAGAAGCCATCCGCCTCATCATCCAGGCCAACCGAACCCTGGCCAAAAAATCTCTCCGCAAGCGCGCCGTCATACGTGAGCCCCTGCGCGTCTCCAGTGCTTGAAGCGGCTCGATCTCATACGTCACCTGAAGTCCCATCGGTGTGATCTTCTCCGCGAAGGCGCGAAGCATTCGGTCTACGTGAACCAAACCTCCAACAAAACATCGACGGTGCCTCGGCATCGCGAGATAGACGACTTTCTCGCCCGCAAGATCTGTCACGACCTCGGCGTGCCACGGCCCTAATACTAACGAGGCTCCGCCTCAAACCGACGAGTTGTATGGGCCTGAAATCGGACGGGTGGGTGGACAAGAGAAGAGCTCCGGCCGTGGGACAACGGGATGCGATAGACTCGCCCCCGTTCATGAGCCCGTCTAGCGGGTAGTAGGTCCACAGGGGACCCCCATCGACCGGAGCCAGCCATGACTGTACCACGGACCGTGGGCGAGATCCTGGAGCAGCACACGACGCTGAAAGTCGAGAGCATCGGATGTACCTCAACGTGTACGTCCCGTCGCTGCAGTGCGACGGCGGCGTGGCCGCGTTCTTCCGCAAGCACCGTGGCCAGCCGTCGCGGGCTTTGCCCCGCAAGCGAATTTCTGGGGGAGTTACCGGAAGGGGGACGAAGCCCCCCTCCGGGGTTTATCCGCGACCGATGGTAACGGCGACGAAGAGCGACATCGGGCCGCGCTGGAGCAGCAGGGTCAGCCGATCGCCGTCCTTGACGTCCTTGGTGAGCCGCTGGAAATCCGCCAGCGTGCGGACCGGCTGGCGGTTGATCTGCCGGATCACGTCACCGCGCTGGATGCCAGCCTCGGCGGCGGCGCCGCCCTCTTCCACGCTGGTCACCACCACCCCGTCCGTGGAGCGGAGGTTGAGCTGGCGGGCCAACTCCGGGGTGACGGGGCGCGCCTCCAGACCCAGGAGTGAGCGCGTCCCAGGGCCGCCCGGCCCGCGCGCCTCGCGCTCGTCGGGCGCCTCGCCGATCTTGATCTCCAGCGTCTTCTCGCCCTGCTCCCGCCAGACTCTGACCTTGGCCGCCGTTCCCGGCGCGGCGAGGCCGACGGCGCGCTGGAGGTCGGCGGGGCCCTCCATCTTCTTCCCCTCGTACTCCAACAGGATGTCGCCGGGCTGCAGTCCCGCCTTGGCGGCGGGACTGTCGGTCACGACATCCGAGATCAGCACGCCCTTGGTGTCCTTGGCGCCGAAGGATTTCGCCAGGTCGGGCGTGAGCGGCTGGATGGACACGCCGAGCCAGCCGCGCGAGACCTTCCCCTTGGCCAGCAGTTCCGTGTAGATCTTCTTCGCCATGTTCGAGGGGATGGCGAAGCCGATGCCCGAGCCGCCGGCCACGATGGCGGTGTTGATGCCGACGATCTCTCCCTGCATGTTGACCAGCGGGCCGCCGGAGTTGCCAGGGTTGATGGCGGCGTCGGTCTGAAGAAAGTCGTCGAACGGCCCCTGGCCGATCTGCCGGGCCTTGGCGCTGATGATACCGGCGGTGACGGTGGCCTGCAGCCCGAATGGCGAGCCGATGGCGATCACCCAGTCGCCGACCTGAACCTTATCGGAATCACCCAGGCGCACGGCGGTGAACCGGCCCTTGCCGTCGTCGAGCCGGAGCACGGCCAGGTCCGTCTTCTTGTCGATCCCCACGACCTTGGCCTTGTGCTTGCTGCCGTCCAGCGTGATGACCTCGATCTCCGTGGCCCGCTCGACGACGTGGGCGTTGGTGAGGGCGACGCCGGACGGGTCCACAATGACCCCGGAACCCAGGCTGCGCTGCGGGATGCGCTCGGGGGCCTCCCCGAAGAACCGGCGGAAGAACTCCTCGCCGAAGTACTCCTCGAACGGAGTGCGGCCGGCCAAGCCACCCCGGCTCACCGTGTTGATGTTGAGCACTGCCGGCTTGACCACCTCCGCCACCTTGGCGAAGGTGCCCGTGTTGAGCGGCAGCTGCACCGGCAGGATCGGCGCCTCCACGAGCGGCGCCGCCTGGCTGGGGCGTCCCCACTCCGGGCGACCGCCCGTGAACAGGCCGAGCCCGCTCCCGATCACGAAGGCCACGGCCAGCCCCACGACGAACGTCCGCCCTCTGACCTGCTTCATCCCTGCGCCTCCTCCAGCCCTTCGCCTGCCAGTGCCCGGCGGAGCGGCTCGCCGTCGAGCGTCTCGACCCGTTTCAGCGTGGCCGCGGCCGCCACGAGTGTCGCTTTCTTGGTGGTGAGGACCCTCTGGACGCGGTCGTGCGTCCGGTCCAGGATCTCCCGGACTTCGACGTCGATCGCGCGCGCCGTCTCCTCGCTCCAGTCGCGCTCCGGCCCCCAGGGGGCGCCGGCGTTCCTGAGGAAGAGCGGCACCCGGGTGCCGAAGGTGGCCAGCCCGACCCGCTCCGACATGCCGTACTTCATGACCATGAGACGGGCCAGCTCCGTCGCCCGTTCCAGATCGTTGTGGGCGCCGGTGGAAACCTCCCCGTAGACGAGCTCCTCGGCAACCCGGCCGCCCAGGAGCACGGCGATGCGATCCTCCAGCTCGCTACGGGTCAGCAGGAACCGATCCTCGGTGGGGAGCTGATAGGTCATGCCGAGGGCGGCGATGCCCCGGGGAATGATGGTGATCTTATGGACCGGATCCGCGTGGGCCACCGAAACCGCCACCAGCGCGTGCCCGATCTCGTGATGGGCGACGATGTCGCGCTCCTTGTCGGACAGCACTCGACTCTTCTTTTCCAGACCGGCCACGACGCGATCGATCGCTTCCTCGAGATCCGCCATCTCGACGGCGCTCTTGTCCTTGCGCGCCGCCAGCAATGCCGCCTCGTTGACGATGTTGGCCAGATCGGCCCCGGCGAAACCGGGCGTGCGGGCGGCGATCACCGCCAGGTTGACGTCGGGGCCCAGTACGACGGCCCGGGCGTGCAACCGCAAGATCGCCTCGCGGCCCCGGACGTCCGGCTTGTCGACCACGATCTGGCGATCGAAGCGCCCGGGGCGGAGCAGGGCCTGATCGAGCACCTCCGGGCGATTGGTGGCGGCCATGATGATGACGCCCTTGGAGGAGTCGAACCCGTCCATCTCGGCCAGGAGCTGGTTGAGGGTCTGCTCCCGCTCATCGTGGCCCCCGACGAACCCGGTGCTGCCCGCGCGCGACTTGCCGATGGCGTCCAACTCATCGATGAAGACGATGCAGGGCGCCTTGTCCTTCGCCTGCTCGAAGAGATCCCGGACCCGAGAGGCCCCCACCCCCACGAACATCTCCACGAACTCCGAGCCCGACAGCGTGAAGAATGGCACGTCGGCCTCGCCGGCCACCGCCCGGGCCAGCAGGGTCTTGCCGGTGCCCGGAGGCCCGACCAGCAACACGCCCTTGGGGAGGCGGCCGCCCAGCCGCTGGTACTTCTTAGGGTTCTTGAGGAAGTCGATGATCTCGACCAGCTCGGCCTTGGCCTCGTCCACGCCGGCCACGTCGCTGAAGGTGGTCTTCAGCTCCTTGCGGTCGTAGATCTTGTGCTTGGAGCGACCGAACGACAGCGCCTGGGTGGGGCCGCCGCCCACCCGCCGCATGAGGAAGAGCCAGATCCCGACCATGATGGTCAGCGGGATCACCCAGCCGAACAGGAGGTCCCGCCAGAACGTGGTCTCGATGCGGCCCGAGAACTTCACCTTGTGCTGCTGGAGCTCCTGGATCAGCCACTGCTCGTCTACGCCGGGGATGCGGGTGACCGTGAACACCCGGGGCTCATCGTCCGAGCCCAGCATCCGGCGCAGGCGGTCGGCCGGCGGTGAGGGCTCCTGGGCCGGCAGCGTGCCGGGCTTGGCGTGGCCCCGCATCTCCCGCTCGCTCAGCGCGACCTCCTCCACCTTGCCCTGGCGCAGCAGCTCCAGAAAGTCCGACATGGTGAGCGACACCGTGCGCGGGGCGATGAGCCAGGACTGCAGTAACGACAGGACCAGGACGCCGACCAGCAGGTAGACCAGGGAGAACTGCAGGCGCTGGCTGAGACGCGGCTTCATCGGACGGCCCTCGGTTGGATGCTAGCGCCGGGGATGGGACGTGTCAAACCGAGCGGGCCGTTTCCCCTTGACACGTCTGACCATATTGACTACAAGGTTCGCTGAAATGGCATGTGACCGGCGGAACAAGCCTGTCTGCCTCGCCCTGCTCCTCCTCGTCATCGTCGCCGTGCTGCTTCCGGCCCTGCCTGTCGACGCCCAGGACGCGCCCCGCGAGCCGGCGTATCGCAGCTTTCCCGTGCTCGGCTCCCGGCTGGTGGTGTGGGCGGTGGCCCAGCTTCACCTCAACTTCGCGGCCTTCATCCTGGGCTGCCCCATCTTCGCCGTCATCATCGAGATCATCGGCTGGCGCACCCGCGACGCGCGCTACGACTGGCTGGCCCACGAGTTCGTCAAGCTCACGTTCGCCGCCTTCTCGACCACCGCGCTGCTCGGCGCCCTGCTGCTCTTCCTCTTCGTCGGCTACTACCCGCGGTTCTGGGCGTACATGACGTCCATCTTCTTTCCGACCTACTGGGTCTACGCCCTGCTCTTCTTCGCCGAGACCTTCATCGTCTACCTCTGGTACTACGGCTGGGACTGGCTTTCCGGACCGCGGAAGTGGATCCACGTGAGCCTGGGCGTGCTGGCCAATCTGGTGGGCACGGCCATCCTCTTCGTGGCCAACTCCTGGGTCACCTTCATGATCTCGCCGGGCGGGATCGACGAGGCGGGCCGGCTGACCTCGCTCTGGGCCGCCATCTACAACTTCACCTGGATGCCCATCAACGTCCACCGGCTCATCGCCAACATCGTGTTCGGGGGCACCATCGCCGCCGCCTACGCGGCCTTTCGGTTCCTCAGCGCCGAGACCGAGGAGGAGCGGGCCCGCTACGACTGGATGGGCTACGTGGGCAACTTCGTCGCCATCTCGGCCTTCATCGTGCTGCCCTTCGCCGGTTACTGGCTGGGCCGGGAAATCTACGCCTTCAACCAGACAATGGGCATCACCATGATGGGTGGCTTCATGTCCTGGCTGTGGATCGTGCAGGCCATCCTCATCGGGATCCTCTTCCTGGGCTCCAACTACTACCTGTGGCTGGGCATGGAGCGCATCCCCGGCTCCGAGCGGTACCGGAAGTTCATGCCGCCCATGCTGTTCATCCTCACCATCGGCTTCATGATCTGGGCCACGCCGCGCACCATGGTGGTGACCTTCGACGAGGCCCGGGCCATGGGTGGCACCCACCATCCGGTGCTGGGCTTCCTCGGCGTCATGTCGGCCAAAAACACCGTCGTCAACCTGATGATCCTGACCACCTTCCTCTCCTACATTCTGTATCGGCGCGCCAACCGAATATCCACGCGGCCGTGGGTCGGCACCGGCATGGCCGTCCAGTGGGCCGCCTTCGCGCTCGTCGCCGTCGTCGTGATCTTCTTCGGCGTCTACGGCTACTTCGTGGACTCGCTCACCCGCATCGGGTTCTCGGTCTGGCAGGTGCTGGCCGTGCTGGCCTGCATCGTCGTGGTCATGGCCGTCGACATTCCCATGTTCCGGGGCGCCCGATCCACCGGGCAGATCCGCTGGGGCACGATCGCGCCGCGCTCGCAGTACGTGCTCATCCTGCTGGCGGTCACCTTCACCTGGCTGATGGGGCTCATGGGCTTCGCCCGCTCCGGCATCCGCCAGCACTGGCACGTCTTCGGGGTGCTCCGCGACACCTCGGCGGAGGCGGTGACGCCGGCGCTGGGCTACGCCGCCAACATCATCACCATCATCACCATCGTCTTCTTCGCGCTCGTCACGTTCATCTTCTGGCTCGGGGGGCTGGGCGAGAAGGGCAAGGCCCACGGGCCCGCGTCCGCGCCGGTGATCGCCGGCGGAAGCTCCTCGGAGGGGGCCTCGACGGCCCCCTCCGAAGCCTCCCCCAAGTTCGATTGCGGCGGCAACGCCGCCGCTCGAAGCAGTTAGTGCGCGTCCCCGTCGGCCTCAAGGTGAGTGCGTTCGCGCTGGCGGTGATGGGGGCCTACACGTACTTCGCCAACTCCATCCCCCAGATCGAGTCCAAACCGCCACAGGAGTTGTCCCTGGAGGGCGGCAACGTCACCCCGGCCCAACTCCTGAAAGCAGGGGAGGAGATCTACAAGACCAAAGGCACCTGCGAGGTCTGCCACCGCATCGGCGAGAAGGGCACCCGGGCCCCCGACCTGGCCGGGATCGGAGCCCGGGCGGGCCGGCTCAAGCCCGGGATGAGCGCCAAGCAGTACATCATCCAGTCACTGCTCCAGCCCGTCGCGTTCGTCGTCGAGGGGTATCCTCCGATCATGCCGGCGGTGGACAAGCCGCCGATCGCGCTCAACCGCTCGGAGGTGTGGGCGCTCACGGCCTTCCTCCAGTCCCTGGGCGGCACGGTGGACGTCGCCCTCAACGACATCCCGGCGACCGTCGGGGCCGGCGGCGCCGCCGCCGGCGCGCCGGCCCAGATCACGCTGCCGGGGGACCCCAAGGCGGGCAAGGCCGTGTTCATGGGCAAAGGCGGCTGTCTGGCCTGCCACAAGGCCGGCGACATCCCCGGCGCTCCGGTGGGACCGGACCTGAGCCAGATCGCCAGGATCCAGACGCCGGACTACATCATGAAGAAGATCCTCGACCCGAGGGGCATGGGCGTGGTGGCCGGGTTTCCTCCCGGCGTGATGCCCCCGATCTACGGGCAGACGCTCACCGCCAAGGAGTACACAGATCTTGTATCGTTCCTCCTGACGCTCAAATGAGCTTCCTCCGCTCGCGGTTCCTGCAGGCCGCCGTGATCGTGGTCCTGTCATTCCTCGTCCTCCGCTTCGGAATCTCCCCGCCGGCCCCCTGGAGCGTGGTGACCCTCTACATGGCAATCGTTGTCCTCGCGGTGATGATCTTCGTGTCGTCGGACGCAGATTCCTGGCGGAGCTTCCGGCGGCCGCTGTCCTCGGTCCTGGTCGACCGGGACAAGCGCTATCTCCGCCACGTGCTGGTGGTCGCGATCCCTCTGCTCCTGGGCTACTACGCCTACACCCAGGCGGCGGCGCGGCCCCAGGCGCCGCCTGAGTTGCGAGCGGTCCATCCGGCGCCGCCCGATACCATCCAGTTCCGGGGCAAGGCGATCAACATCTCGGGCGCGGACAATCCGCTCCGCAAGGATCAGGCGAAGTACCGGGAGCACGTGGCCCAGGGTGGCGACATCTACGTGCGCAACTGCATGTACTGCCACGGCGACAATCTCGACGGACAGGGGCACTTCGCCGCCGGGTTCAATCCGCCGCCGGCGAACTTCCAGGACCCAGGCACCATCGCCATGCTCCAGGAGGCGTACCTCTTCTGGCGTGTCGCCAAGGGGGGGCCCGGTCTGCCCAAGGAGTCGACGCCGTGGAACTCGGTGATGCCCGCCTGGGAAGATCGGCTCACCGAGGAGCAGATCTGGCAGGTCATCGTGTACCTGTACGACGCCACCGGCCAGCAACCGCGGCGCTGGGAGACCGCGCACTGAGGCGCCCCGCCTCCGTCGGCGCGAACGGGTCGGCGGCTCCCTCCTGGACCTGCCGCCGGGGCCTCTGGCTGTTCGCAGCGCTCATTGCGCCTCTCGCCCCCGGCGTGGCGCCGGGCGGTGCCTTCGCTCAGGCCGGCGATGCCGCGGCCGGTAAGGCGGTCTACGAGCGGAAGTGTGCGGGGTGCCATGGGGTGAAGGGCGACGGCAAGGGGGCGGCCGCCGAGCTCCTCGATCCTCGGCCACGGGACTTCACGGCGGGCACCTACAAGATCCGCTCCACGGTCAACCGCGTTCCCACCGACCAGGACGTTTTTCGGATTATCACCGAGGGCATGCCGGGGACGTCCATGCCGGGCTGGTCCGTGCTCCCGGAGCGCGAGCGCTGGAACCTCGTCGCCTACCTGAAGACGTTCGCCGGCGAGAAGCTCGCCGAGCCGCCCAAGAAGGTGGACCTCCCCAAAGAGGTCGCGTCGTCCTCCGAATCGCTCAAGCGCGGCAAAGAAATGTACGAGGCCATCGAGTGCAACAAGTGCCACGGCAACACAGGCCGGGCCGACGGCCCCTCCTGGCCGGAGCTGAAGGACGATTGGGGGCAGCCGATCAAGCCCGCCAATCTCACCAAGCCGTGGACGTTCCGTGGCGGCAGCAGCCGTACCGAGGTCGCCAACCGTCTCGCGGTCGGTGTGCTGGGAACCCCCATGCCGGCCTTCCTGGACAGCGTGGAGAAGCCCGAGGACGTCTGGCACCTCACCAACTACGTGCTCTCCCTGGGCCCGCGCTCGCCCGAGTTCGCCACGCTGGTGACGGCGACGGCGGTGGCGGAGGCCATTCCCGACGACCCCAAGGCCGAGCGCTGGCAGAAGGTCGCGGCCCAGAGCCTGCCGCTGATGGGGCAGGTGATCGTCGACCCGCGCAACTTCAACCCGGCCATCGACATGGTGACCGTGCGCGCCCTCTACAACGACCGCGAGATCGGGTTCCACCTCACCTGGGACGACCCGACGGAGTCCCAGCCCGACGGCAAGCTGACGTTCGCCGACGCCATCGCGCTGCAGTTCCCGCCCGCCGTCGATCCCGGGGGCGAGCGTCCCTACTTCCTCATGGGCGATGCCTCGGAGGCCGTGTACCAGCTCCGCTGGCAGAGCGACAAGGGGGCGCTGGAGGTGACGGCCAGGGGCCCCACCAAGGTGCAGCCGCTCCGGGGCGCGGAGGTGACCGGCAAGGCGGTCTACGCGGACGGCCAGTACCAGGTGGTGATCAAGCGCGCGCTGGCCGGCAAGGAGGGCGAGCGCATCACGTTCCGGCCGGCCGTCTTCACCCCCATCGCCGTCCAGGCGTGGGACGGGGGCGCCGGCGAGACGGGGCCCAAGATGTCCCTGACCTCGTGGTACTATCTGCGGCTGGAGGCACCGCAGTCGACCGCGCGGTTTGTGGTCCCTCCCGTGGTGGCACTTCTCGCGCTGGGAGCGATGCTGCTGATCGTGTGGGCGGCCAACCGGCGCGGCCCCACCGCCTCGTGACGGAGTCTCATATGGCCGATGAAGGAGGACACACTGCGATGCAGCGAGCACTGAGAGCGTTCATGACGCTGGCGCTGGTGATCGGCGCGGCGATGTTCGTCGAGGGACCGGACCGGGCCACCGCCCAGGGCGGCGGGACGGTCGAGGTCGAGGTGAAGTACAACGGCGCCGCCGTGGTCGACAAGCTCAAGGTCAACAAGGACACCCAGAAGTGCGGCACCGAGGCGACGGTGGAGAAGGTCGTCGTCGGCCCCAACAAGGGGTTGGCCAACGCCGTGGTGTCGGTGGCCGGGGCCAAGGGCCCGTCCACGGCCAAGGCCGGCAAGCCGGTCCTGGACCAGGCCGGCTGCAAGTTCGTCCCGCACGTGGTGGCCATGACCCCGGGTGAGATCGACATCAAGAACTCGGACGACATCCTGCACAACATCCACACCTACTCGACGGCCAACCCCTCCATCAACAAGGCCCAGCCCAAGTTCAAGAAGGTGATGACCGAGAAGTTCGAGAAGCCGGAGATCGTCAAGGTCACCTGCGACGTGCACAGCTGGATGCTGGGCTGGATCGCCGTGATGCCGCACCCGTACTTCGGTGTCACCAACGAGAGCGGGGTGGCCAAGATCGAGAACGTGCCGGCTGGCAAGCAGCAGATCGAGGTGTGGCACGAGACGCTCGGCAAGCAGACCCGGGAGGTCGAGGTCAAAGCCGGGCAGACGGCCAAGGTCAGCCTGGAGATGAAGAAGTAGTCCACGCCGGGGTCCGGGGAGGATAGAGAGGGCATGCTCAACTGGTGGTTGCCGGACAACGCCTCGACCTACGGCGAGGACATCGACTGGCTGTTCAACCTCATCTACTACATCACGGGGGCGACGTTCATCCTGGTGACCGTCGCCTTCCTGACCTTCATCGTCGTCTACCGCGACCGGCCGGGCCGCCGGGCTCGCTTCACCCACGGCAACGCGCCGCTGGAGATCGTGTGGACGGTGGTGCCGTCGCTGATCCTGGTGGTGCTCACCTTCCTCAGCGTGCCGGCGTGGTCGAAGATCAAGATGACCGTCCCCCAGACCGACTTCGTGGTGCAGGTGACGGGCAAGCAGTTCAACTGGCAGGTCACCTATCCTGGACCGGACGGCCGGTTCGGCACCCCCGACGACAAGACGCTGCTCGACGAGATGCACGTACCCGTCGGTAAGCCGATCCGGGTGAATCTCAGGTCGCAGGACGTGATCCACAGCCTGTTCGTGCCGAGTTTCCGCTTCAAGCAGGACGCCGTGCCCGGCCGCGAGATCGCGACGTGGTTCGAGGTGACCAAGCCGGGCAAGTACGAGGTCCCCTGCGCCGAGCTGTGCGGCTTCGGGCACTCGGGCATGCGGGCCTGGGTGTACGCGCATACGGCCGAGGAGTACGCCAAGTGGGCGGCCGAGAACCTTCGCGCCGAGGCCGCCCCCGTCCAGCAGGCCAGGGCCAACGAGCCGCCGGCGGTGGGACCGCCGGCCGTTACCACGAGGAAAGGCAAGCAATGAGCGCCCACAGCGCCACGGCTCACCCGCACGTCGCCCACGCCGAACACCACGAGCTCGGCTTCGTGCGGACCTACATCTTCTCCACTGACCACAAGATGATCGCCCGCCAGTTCCTGTTCCTGGGCCTCTTCATGATGATCATCGGGGGCCTGCTGGCGCTGGTCATCCGCTGGCAGCTGGCCTGGCCGGAGACGGCGGTGCCCGGGCTGGGCTGGATCCTCACCGAGACCGGCGGAATCCTGGAGCCTGGTCAGTACAACATGGCCTTCACCATGCACGCCACGATCATGATCTTCTTCGTGATCATGCCCATCCTGGCCGGGTCCTTCGGTAACTTCTGCATCCCGCTCATGATCGGCGCCCGCGACATGGCCTTCCCGTTCCTCAACATGCTCTCGTTCTCGGTGGCCGCGCTGTCGGGCGTTCTCATGCTGGCCGGCTTCTTCGTTCCGGGCGGCCACGCGGCGGCGGGTTGGACCTCCTACGCTCCGCTCAGCTCGGTGCCGGAGTACACGGGCACGAATTGGGGCCAGAACCTCTGGTGCATCAGCCTCTTCGTCCTGGGTGTCTCGTCGATGATGGGGGCCATCAACTACATCACCACCATCATCAACATGCGGGCGCCGGGCATGAAGCTCTTCCGCATGCCGCTGGTGGTGTGGTCGCTCTTCATCACCGCCATCCTGCTGCTGCTGGCTCTGCCCGTGCTCACCTCGGCGGTGGCCATGCTGCTGTTCGACCGCACGCTGGGCACCAGCTGGTTCACGCCGTCGGGCGGGGGTGAGCCGCTGCTCTGGCAGCACCTGTTCTGGTACTTCGGCCACCCCGAGGTCTACATCCTGATCCTGCCTGCCATGGGCATCGCCTCGGAGATCCTGCCCGTCTTCGCCCGTAAGCCCATCTTCGGGTACCACGCCATGGCCTTCTCCATGATCGCCATCGCGTTCCTCTCCTGGGTCGTCTACGGTCACCACATGTTCATCAGCGGCATGAACCCGACGCTGGGCCTGTCGTTCATGGTGACCACGATGATCATCGCCGTGCCCTCGGCCATCAAGACGTTCAACTGGCTGGGCACGCTGTGGGGCGGGCGCATCCAGTTCAAGGTCCCCATGCTGAACGCGCTGGCCTTCGTGTGGATGTTCGTGATCGGCGGGCTCAGCGGGATCTTCATGGCCTCGACCCCGGTGGACATCTACATCCAGGACACGTACTTCATCGTGGCCCATATCCATTACGTGGTGTTCGGCGGCTCCATCTTCGGGGCCTTCGCCGCCATTTACTACTGGTTCCCCAAAATGTTCGGCCGCTCGATGAGCGCGGCCCTCGGCCACCTACACTTCTGGCCGACCTTCGTGTTCTTCAACCTCACGTTCTTCCCGATGCACATCATCGGCGTGGGCGGGCAGATGCGGCGCATCTACAACCCCCTGCAGTACGAGTTCCTCCTGCAACAGCAACACTGGAACGTGATCATCACCATCGGAGCCCTGGGGCTTGGCATTGCCCAGATCCCCTTCGTGATCAACTTCTTCTGGTCGTTGTTCAAAGGGCCGCGGGCGCCGGTGAACCCGTGGAACGCCAACACCCTGGAGTGGTCGGCGCCCTCGCCGCCGCCCCACCTCAACTGGGGCCGCACCCTGCCCACCGTATACCGCGGCCCCTACGAGTACAGCGCGCCAGAATCAAGGGAGGACTTCTTGCCCCAGTGGCAGCCGCCGCCGGCGCGGGTGGGAGCCGGACGGCACTGAGCGGGGGTCGAGCGCGGACGGCGGGATGAGGACGGCGCATCGGCTCGCGCTGGTGACGGGCGGGGCTACACTCCTGCTGATCGTCTTCGGCGGGCTGGTGACCAGCACCGGCTCCGCGCTGGCTGTCCCCGACTGGCCCACGACCTTCGGCCACAACATGTTCCTCTACCCGTGGTCCGAGATGGTCGGGGGCATCTTCTGGGAGCACAGCCACCGGCTGCTCGGCGCGCTCGTCGGCCTGCTCACGCTGGGGTTGGCCGCTGCTCTCTGGGGCGCCGGTGGTGTCCGGCGCGCCCTGGGCCTGATCGCAGTGGCGGCGGTGATCGCTCAGGGCGTGCTCGGGGGCCTGCGCGTCGTCCTGCTCCAGGACACGCTGGCCATCGTGCACGGCTGCCTGGCCCAGGCGTTCCTCGCGCTACTGGCCGTCATCGCGCTCCTGACCTCGCGCCGGGCCGACTCGCCCACGACGTCCGTGGAGCCGGCGACGCGCGCGCTGACCGTGGCCACGGCGGCCCTGGTGTTCGTGCAGATCGTGCTCGGCGCGCTGCTGACCCACGCCGGCCGTGTCGAGCTTCATCTGGCCGGGGCGCTGGCCGTGTTCGTGACGGCACCGATGGCCGGGGCCCGCCTGCGCCGGAGCGGCGACGCCGTGGCGGCGCCGGCCGCCCTGGCTCTCGGAGTCCTGATCGTGGTCCAGCTCGCCCTGGGGACCGGCAGCCTCCTGGCGCGCTATCTGCCCGAGGCGCTGCCCCACGGCGCGCTGGCCCTGGCGCTGCCCGTGGCCCACCGGCTGGCCGGCGGCTTGATGCTCGCCGCCGCGGTGGTGCTCGCCGTCCGCGTGTTGAGCGCTCCGGCCCCGGCGATTGCCGTCGCCGAAACGGTGGAGAGCCCGGCATGAACAGGGCGGCAGAGTCGCCCTTCGAGCAAGTCATCGTGACCCTGGCCCGCGACCGCCGCCAGGTGGCCGCGGACTTGCTGGCGCTGACCAAGCCCCGCGTCGTGGTGATGGTGCTGGTCACCACCGTGGTCGGCTACTACGTCGGACTCGCCGGCGCGCCGGACTACGTCCGGATGCTGCACCTCGTCGTGGGAACGCTGCTGGCGGCCAGCGGCACGATGGCCCTCAATCAATACTGGGAGCGCGAGGTGGACGCGCGCATGGAACGCACGCGGGCCCGGCCGCTGCCGGAGGGCCGGCTGCAGCCGCTGGAAGCGCTGGCCTTTGGCGGTGCCTTCACGGTCGCCGGCGTCGCCTATCTGGGGATATTCGTCGGCGCCGGACCGGCGCTCCTCACCGGCGCCACCGCCGCGCTCTATCTCTTCGCCTACACGCCGCTCAAGCTGCGCACGGCATTGTGTACGATGATCGGCGCGGTGCCCGGGGCCCTGCCGCCGGTGACCGGCTGGGTGGCGGGACGCGAAGACCTCGGGGTCGGCGCCTGGGTGCTCTTCGGGATCCTGTTCCTCTGGCAGTTGCCCCACACGCTGGCCATCGCGCGGCTCTATCAGGAGGACTATGCCCGCGCGGGGGTGCGCGTGCTTCCCGTCGTGGACGCCGAGGGGTCCAGTACGGAGCGTCAGATCGTGACGGCCTGCCTGGGCCTGCTGGCGGTGAGCCTGTTGCCGACCCTGATCGGCATGGCCGGGCCCATCTACTTCCTCGGCGCCTTCCTCCTGGGGGTGGGGTTCTCGGTCCTCGGCCTCCGGCAGGCGATGGCGCCCTCGAGCCCGGCGGCGCGCCGGGTGCTGTTGGCCTCGCTCCTCTATCTGCCAGCGGTGCTGGCGCTGCTGGCGTTGGACAAGGTGTGAGCGCGCGGGGAACCCTGATGCCGGACGACCTCGGCGCGCGCAACCGGCGGGTCGCCGTCATCCTCCTGGCGATCATTAGCACACTCGCCCTGGCCGCGCTGCTGGTGGGGATCCGCTGGTGAGCCCCATATTGGAATCGCCGCCGCGGCTGCGATCTCACGCCAACGGTCGACTGCCCCCGGCGCCGCCCCCCACCGGGGGGGGCGACGACGCCGACGGCGATTCGCCGCCGCGGCGGGGGGCACTCGACAACGCGGTCCTGGGCACGCTCTTTTTCATCGGCGCCGAAGTGATGTTCTTTGCCGGGTTGGTGTCGGCGTTCTGGGTGCTGCGGTTGGGCGCGGCCGTCTGGCCGCCGCCGCTCCAGCCCCGGCTGCCCGTCGGAATGACCGGCGTGAACACGCTGGTGCTGCTCGGCTCGAGCATCGCCGTCGCGGCCGCCGTGAGGGCCCTGGGCCGCGGCGATCGCGGCGCCGCCGTCCGCCGGTTCGCCGCCGCTGCCGGCCTGGGTGCCCTGTTCCTGCTCGTTCAGGGCTACGAGTGGATTCGCCTCGTGCACTTCGGCCTCACCATGGCCTCGGGCGTCTACGGGGCGACGTTCTACACCCTGATCGGCGCTCACGCGCTTCACGTGCTGGCGGCGCTCGGCTGGCTCGGGGTCACGGTGGCGCTGCTGGCCCGTGGCCGGCTGGCCGGACGGCGGCCGGCGCCGCTCCGGGCCTGCGCGCTCTACTGGCACTTCGTGGTGGCCCTGTGGCCGATCCTCTACGTGTCGGTGTACCTGCTGTGAGGGCGTCCGCGCTCCTGACGCTCGCGCTGGCGCTGCTGCCGCGCGTGGCCGCCGCCTGCCCCACCTGCCTGTCGACACCCTACGGCGACCGCACGTACACCTGGGCCTTCCTCGGCCTGCTCCTGATGCCCTTCGTGATCTCGGTCGTCATCGGCGGCGTGCTGGCCTACGTCCACGTCCGCCGGCGAGCGGACGATCGGCGATCGAACATCTCAATCGAGGAGACGACATGAGTCAGGCCTCTGTGCACTCGGCGGTCGAGCCGGCCGAGGCGCCCCTCACTCCGGAGAGCTGGGGCAAGCTCGGGATGTGGATCTTCCTGGTGGGCGACGCCATCGGGTTCGGTACCCTCCTGGCCGGGTACGGTGCCATGCGGGCCACCAGCGGCGACTGGCCCAACCCCTACGACGTGCTCGGCATCAACCTCACGGCCCTCATGACCTTCCTGCTCATCTGCTCGAGTGTGACGATGGTGAAAGCCCTCGAATGGCTGGGTCGGGGCGACCGCACGCGGTGCCGCTGGTTCCTCTTCTATACGCTGCTCGGCGGGGCCATCTTCGTCGGCTTGCAAGCCTACGAGTGGTCGAAGCTGATTCACGAGGGACTGCACATCAACGGCAATCCCTGGGGCGCCAGCCTCTTCGGGTCCTCCTTCTTCATCATCACCGGTTTCCATGGCCTGCACGTCACCGGCGGCGTCCTGTACTTGCTCGCGATGATCCGCTACGTCACGAACCGTCCGGACCCCGCCGCCAGCTACAACGCGGTGGAGATCAACGGGCTGTACTGGCACTTCGTGGACCTGGTCTGGATCATGGTCTTCACCTTCATGTACCTCCTGTAGGGGGCGCGAACCGATGGCGGCGACGGGGACGGCGCACAAGCATCCGAACTACATGACGATCTTCTGGTGGCTGGCGGCGCTGACGGTCATCGAGTTGGCGGTCATCTTCATGCCGCTGGCCAAGCTCACGATCGGTGTCCTCCTGGTCGGCCTGGCCCTGGGCAAGGCCGCCCTGGTGGCGATGTACTTCATGCACCTCCGCTTCGAGACGCGCACCCTCGGCCTCATCGCCGTCACGCCGCTGGTCATCGCGACCCTGCTGGTCTTCCTGCTGCTGCCCGACGGATTCGCCGTCGACCACAAGAGCCAAGTCAGGAAGGGCGCCGCCACGACGCCCGCCAAGCACTGACGTGAGCCGTGCCCGCCGAGCCCGCGCTCACCCGGGCCGTGCGCATCGCGGGCCGGGGGCTGCGCCTGCGCTGTCCCCGCTGCGGGACGACGGCCCTGTTCCGGGGGTGGTTCACGATGGAGCGGGAGTGCCGCCTCTGCGGGCTCGTCTTCGAGCGGGCACAGGGGTACTTCGTGGGCGCCATCTACATCAACTACGCGGTGACCTCGGTGATCGCCGTGGGTGGCTATTTCGCGCTGTGGGCGTGGACGGGAATCTCCACGGCGGCGCAGTTCGCGATCTGGGTACCGTTCCTGCTCGTGTTCCCCCTGTGGTTCTTCCGCTGGAGCCGGAGCCTCTGGCTGGGCCTCGAATACTTCGTGAACCCCGACGAGTGATCGGAGGGGGCCTCGACGGCCCCCTCCGAGACCTCCCCCAGGAAGGATTGCGCGGGCAAAGCCCGCGCTCGAAAGCGGTCGTTTTCACGCGCGTGTCCATCGTTATCTTCACGCTCGCACTATCGCTCGTGCTCGCGGGGGCGGTGGGGGCGGCGTATGAGGAGATTGAGGTCAAGGATGGGGGGGTGCTGTCGGGGGTGGTGCGGTTCGCGGGGGCGCCGCCCAGGCTCGAGCCGCTGCGCGTGAACAAGAACCGAGAAGTGTGTGGTGATTCCAAGGAGTCCGAGGCGCTCATCGTGGGCGCCGAGGGCGGCGTGCGAGGCAGCGTGATCCTCGTCGAGGGCGTCACCCGGGGCAAGAAGGCAGAGGGGGAGCTGACCCTCGACAACCACCGGTGCCTCTTCGTGCCCCACGTGAGCGCCCTCATGATGGGCACGCGGGCCCGCGTACGGAACTCCGACTCCATCTTACACAACACGCACGGCTTCCACGGCGGCTCGCTGGGAAGCGCCGGGAAGCAGACCGTCTTCAACCTGGCTTTGCCCACCGCCGGCCAGGTCATCGACATCACCCGGAAGCTCGGCAAGCCCGGGCCGATCCGGGTGCTGTGCGACGCCCACCCGCACATGTTCGCCTGGGTGTACATCCACGACAGCCCGTACGTGGCGGTGACCGGCGAGCGAGGAGCGTACCGGATCGAGGTGCTGCCGCCCGGGACCTACCGGGTCACCATGTGGCACGAGGGGTTCCGCCCCAAAGGCGTGGACAAGGACGGCCGCCCCCTCTACGACGAGCCCCGGATCGTGACGCGCGAGGTGACGATCGCACCCAAGGCGATGGCGACGGTCGACTTCGAGCTGCGCTGAGAGGAGAGCCCATGTACAAGCACATCCTGGTCCCGGTCGACAACTCGGACTACTCCAACCGGGCGATCGACCTTGCCGTCGAGGTGGGCCGGGCGTTCGGGGCGGAGCTGACGGGCTGTCACGTGTACGCCGCGCGGCTGCACGACTACCGGTTCAAGCAGATGGAGTACACGCTGCCCGAGGAGTACAAGGACGAGCACGAGCTGGAGCGCCAACGCAAGATCCACGACTCACTCATCGCGATGGGGCTGCAGCTCATCTCCGACTCCTACCTCGACGTCATGGGGGGCAAGGCCCAGGCCGCTGGCCTGCCCTTCCAGCGCAAGATGTTCGACGGCAAGCACTACAAGGCCCTGGTGGACGACGCCCTGGCCTCCGGCTACGACCTCGTCATCATGGGCGCGCTGGGTATGGGGGCCGTCAAGGACAGTCAGCTCGGCTCGGTGACGGAGCGCTTCGTCCGCAAGGTGACGACCGACACGCTGGTCGTCCGCAACCACGACCCGCTCAAGGACCAGCAGGGGGCGATCGTCGTCGGGCTGGACGGCTCGCCCCAGTCGTTCCACGGGCTCAAGATCGGGATCGCGCTCAGCCAGGCCCTGGGCCGGCCCCTGCACGCCGTGGCCGTCTATGACCCCTACCTGCACTACGCCATGTTCAACGGCATCGTCGGGGTGCTGAACGAGAAGGCCTCAAAAATCTTTCGATTTAAAGAACAGGAACAACTGCACGAGGAGATTATCGACACCGGATTGGCCAAGATCTATCAGTCGCATCTGGAAATCGGGCGCAAGCTTGCCGGCGAAGACGGTATCGACCTGGCCATCACGTTGCTCGACGGGAAATGCTTCGAGAAGATGCTCACCTTCTGCCGCAGGGAGCAGCCCTGGCTGCTGATCCTCGGCCGCATCGGCGTGCACTCCGACGAACACGAGGTGGACCTGGGGTCCAACACGGAGAACCTGCTGCGGCTGGCACCGGGCAACGTGCTGTTGACCGGCGGCAAGTTTTATCCGCCGCTCGACGTGAAGGCCGAGGAGATCATCTCCTGGACGGAGGAGGCGGAGGCGCGGATGGAGCGGGTGCCGCCCCAGGTGAAGGGCGTGGCCCGCACGGCGCTGCTCCGCTACGCCATCGAGCAGGGCCACACGGTCATCACCAACAAGGTCATCGACGAGGCCATGGCTATCTTCATGCCGACCCGCATGGCCGAGCGGATGCAGATCCTGGCTGAGGATGTGGCGGTGGCGCGGCTCCGGGCCGAGCAGTCGGCGGCCACGGCCATCTGCTCCGTCTGCGGGTACACGGTGAAGGGCCCGAATCCGGTGGTGACCTGCCCGGTGTGCCGCGCGGCCGGCGACAAATTCCAGGTCATCTCCCGGGAGGTGGTCGAGGCCATCGCCACCCAGGAAGGCGGCATCGAGGAGGAGGAATCGCTGCCCGGCGTGTCGGTGAAGTGGTCGGCCGACGCCCGGGACGCGTTGCGCGAGGTCGCCGACGCCTACCTGCGGCGGCGGGCCAAGGCGCGGGTGGAGAAGTACGCGCGCTCCAGGAAAATCCCGGTGATCACCTGCGCCCTGGCCCTGCCCCTCATCGAGGACACGGTCGGCCGCGAGAAGCTCGGCGCCGGCTGGGACACGCTGCTGGCCAAGACCCGGTTCGAGCCGGCCGAAGCGCCGGCTCCGGAGGCGAACGGCTCGGCCTTCATCTGGCAGCCGGAGGCCGTGGCCCGTCTGGATCGGGTGCCGGCCGGCTTCATGCGGGAGATGACCCGCGAGGAGATCGAGAAGGTGGCGGCCGCCAAGAGCGTCACCACGATCGATCTCGTCGTGTGCGAGGAGGGCATCGGGCAGGCGCGGCAGCTGATGAACGAGGTGATCGCGGGCTACGTATCGCAGAAGAAGCCACGGTAACGGCATGGTGGGCGGGGGGCCGGGAGGGGTCCGGCGACCACGCGGTCTGGCGCGGAGTCATGCGTCGTCGTGCTCCATACGTTGCAAGCCGCACCGTCCTGCGCGGCGCGAACGGGTCGGCGGACCCCTCCCGGCCCCCCGCCCACCATGCCGCGGCGTGCACATCGGCGCGAACGGCTCGGCCGACCCCGTTGTCATCGCCACCACCTCGTCCTCCGCCTGACGCACTCCGATGGCGAACCCGTACACGGCGTACAGCGTGTCGTGGAACCTGACCCAGCGGTGCAACCTGGAGTGCGCGCATTGCTACATGTCGGCCTTCGCTGGTGCCGACACCCGGGGCGAGCTCTCGACCGGGGAGTGCCGGCGGGTCATCGATGAGATCGCCCAGGTCAACCCCAACGTCTTCCTGATCCTCACCGGTGGCGAGCCCCTCCTCCGCCGGGACATCTGGGACATCGCCGGCTACGCCGCCGAGCGGCGCTTCACCACGGTGGTGGGGACCAACGGCGTCCTGCTGCGCGAGCGCGAGGCGGCCCTCATGCGCGAGCGCGGAGTCCTCGGCGCCTCGATCAGCCTCGACTCCACCGACCCCGTCAAGCACGACGCCTTCCGCCATCTGCCGGGCGCCTGGCAGGGCGCGGTGCGGGCCACCCAGGTGCTGGCCGCCGCCGGGCTCGACTTCTCCCTCCACATGTCGGTGACGGACTGGAACGTGCGCGAGGTGCCGGCGATGATCGATCTCGCCAAGGCGCTGGGGGCCACGGTCCTCAACTTCTTTTTCCTCGTGCGCACCGGCCGGGGCCGGGACCTCACCGACATCGATGCCGCCGAGTACGAGCGCATTCTGACGTACCTCGCCCGGGTCCAGGGCGTCGGCCGGGGCGCCGAGCCGGCGGCTGGCGCTCGCGCGTTCGAGGATCCGTGGTCCACGCCGGTGGGCCGCGCCGGCGGGCTGCTCATCCGGGCCAAATGCGCGCCGCACTTCCGGCGCATCCTGTGGCAGCTCGACGCTGACTCGCCGCTGCTCCGCAACTACGCGCACGGCTCGTGTCCGGCCGGCAAGTATTACTGCCGCATCACGCCCGAGGGAGACGTGACGCCCTGCCCGTATATGCCGGTGGCGGCCGGTAACCTGCGCCAGCATTCCTTCGCGGACCTCTGGCGCCAGGCGCCCGTCTTCGGCGACTTGCGCGAGCCCCGACTCGGCGGCCGCTGCGGGGCCTGCGAGTTCTCCAAGCTGTGCGGCGGCTGCCGCTGCCGCGCCTATGCGACGTACGGCGACTACCTCGCCGAGGACCCCGCCTGCGCTTACCAGCCCGGGGCCTACGGTGGTCACGTCATCGACGTGCCGGAGACGCTGACCTTCGGCGTGCCCGTCAGCTGCGAGCTTCGGTGGGAAGAGGCGGCCCGGGCCCGCCTGGACGCCATCCCTTCGTTCGCGCGGGGGATGGTAGCCAAGGCCGTGGAGGCCTACGCGCGCAGTCGGGGCGAGTCCGTCATCACGCCCGCGCTGCTTGCCGACGCGCGGGCCCGCTGGGGCGCCCGATTCCGACCTCGGGCGTAGATCGGCCGTGGCCAGCGGGTCGGCCATCGCCCACGGGCAGCGGTTCCGCGCGGCCGCCGGGGCGTACTTCCTCTATGGCGTCGTGTACCTCGCGGGCGGCCTCTACCTGATTTCTCACGGCGTGGGTGCGGCCGGGGCCCGGACCGGCGCGTCCACCGTCTCCAGCATGCTGTACTGGGGCGGGGTGGGTCTGATCCCGCTGTTCGTTATCCCGCTGCTGTTCTGGCGGCGGTGGTCGTGGTTCGGCGGCTGGATTTCGCGTCGAACCTTTGCCTGGCTGGTCGCGCTGCTCCTCGCCGTGAGAGCGTACAAGGTGGCAGAGGTGGCGGCGCGGGGTGGCGGCGCGGTGCCCGCCCCGTGGGGCGGCGAGATCACGTTTCGAGCCGGCGCCGTAGTCTTCCTGGTCGTCACGCTGATCGCGCTGGGGTTCGTGGTCCGGGCGGCCTGGCCGCGGGAGGCGCCTTGAAGAAGTACAAGGACATCGCGGGTGACGGCGGCTCCGACGTGGCCGGCCAGGTCCTGGCTCAGCAGGAGCGGCTCCGTCGTCGCCTCGAAGGCATCGGGGCGATCATCGCCGTGGTCTCGGGCAAGGGCGGGGTCGGGAAGTCCACCATCGCTGGAGGGTTCGCGTGTGCGTTCGCGCTGGGCGGCTGGCGCGTCGGGGTGCTGGATGCCGACCTCAACGGGCCCTCGATGGCGAAGATCCTCGGCGTTCGCGGTCACCAGTTGCGGGTGGCCGGCGACGCCGTCGAGCCACCGGTGACGGCATTGGGTGTGAAGGTGATGTCCATGGACCTCCTGCTCGCCTCCGATGCCGCCCCGCTCACCTGGCAGGCCCCCACCCAGGACGAGGCTCACACCTGGCGGGGCAGCATGGAGGCGCAGGCCGTGCGCGAGTTCCTCGCCGACACCAACTGGGGCGCTCTGGATGCGCTCGTCATCGATCTGCCGCCGGGCACCGACCGTCTCGCCGCGCTCGCCTCGCTCGTGCCCGAGCTGGCGGGCACCGTCGTGGTGACGATTCCGTCGGACCTCTCCCAGCTGGTGGTGAGGAGATCGATCACGGTGGCGCGTCAGGTGGGAGCGCCGGTTCTGGGGCTCGTGGAGAACATGGCGGGACTCTTCGCTGGCCCTGACCCCGCCACGCTGGCCGCCGAGGCCGGCATTCCGTTCCTGGGCAGCATCCCGTTCGATCGGGGACTGGCGCTGGCTGCTGACCGGGGCGATCCACTCGTCGCCACCTCGCCCGCCAGCGACGCCGCCCGCGCGCTGACGACGATCGCGACCAAGCTTCGGGCGACGCTCAGGCCTCGGGCCAGGTGCTGACCCCCGGGGCCCACGCTGAGCCCTGGGCCCGGGCGTGAGGGCGCGGTTCTGCATCTGGTGCGGCCGGCGCCTCGGGACCGTGCGCGAGGAAGGTCGCCGGCGGCGGCGCTGCCACGGGTGCGAATGGACCTACTACGACAATCCGGTACCGGCCACGGTGGCGCTCATCGAGCGCGGCGGTCGCGTGCTGCTGACCCGACGCGCGCGGCCGCCCTATGCGGGGACGTGGGATCTCCCCGGCGGCTTCCTCGAAGCTGACGAGAGCCCGGAGGCAGGTCTCCGACGAGAGCTGAGAGAGGAGCTGGGAGTTCGCACTCGGCGCGCCACCTTCGTCATGTTCGCGAGGGACCGCTACGGGCCACGGGGGTTTCCGGTGCTGACGCTGGTCTATCGGCTGAGCGCGACCGGTACCGTACGCCCGGCCGACGACGTCACCGAGGCGCGCTGGTTCGCCCAAGACCGTCTGCCGATGAGTCAGATTGGGTTTCCCTCGGTCCGGCGCTTGCTCCGCGCCCGGTACAGCCGGCGTTCCTGAAGCGCGCCGGTGACGCTGTTCGAGCGCGGGCCCGCCCGCGCAATCGAATCCTGGGGGGAGGTAACGGAAGGGGGGCGAAGCCCCCCTCCGAGTAAAACTACCGCGAGCAGGTGATGTTCTTGTCCAACTCGTAGTTGGCGACCTTGTGGGTCGCCACGAAGTTGTCGTCCCAGGCGGTGAGCTTGATCTGCCCCAGCGCCGTCTCGCCGTCCCAGCTCAGCACGCGCGCGACATCGGCCAGCCCGCCGACTTCCAGGCGCCCACCGAGGTAGTCGACGGCCGTGGGCTTCGGGATGAAGACGGCGATGGTCTCGTGGACGGGCGATCCCCCGGCCGGGCGTGGAGTCGGCTTCACCCAGTCCAGGATGACGCTGAAGCCGTCCAGGCTCGCATCGGCCACCAGGTTCCGGTCGGCGGCCATCCGGCGCAGCAGCGGGCCCACGTAGCGCGAGAACATGGCCGCCGCCCGCGCGTCGCGGGCGAGCCGCGCGAACTGGGGCGAGGCGTCCTGCTCGATGTACACCCGCATGGACAGGTATCGGTCGTCCTGCGAAGCGCCCTTGGGCCGGTAGAACCCGATGGAGGTCTTGTGCACTTCGAGCCACGGCAGGCAATGGTAGATGGTAGCGCTGAGATCCCGGAGCGCTCGCTCGTGGGTGGCGGCGAGGCGGCGCGCCTTGTCGGTGGTGTACTGATCGACAGGAAGCACGCGGTCGTCGGGAGACGTCGCCGAGCCGGCGGGCGCCGCGCCGCCGGCCGCCAGGGCGAGGAGCACGGCGGTCACGATCGCGGCGCGAACGCAAGGTGTCATGCCCGACGATGAATGCACGCAGGGTGCCAGTATTTCGACTAGCGCCATATCAACCGCTTGAGCGCCCACGCTGTGCTCCCGGATACCCGCAGTGGGAGCCAAAGTGACCCAGCCTGTGACAGGGCGGAGTATAGCGAAGCCCTCCGCACTTGGACCAGGCCACCCACGGCTCAAGCCGGCCACGCGCCACTCGTTACAACGAAGCCCTCCGCACTTGGACCAGGCCACCCACGGCTCAAGCCGGCCACGCGCCACTCGTTACAACGAAGCCCTCCAAACCTGGACCAGGCCACCCACGGCTCAAGCCGGCCACGCGCCACTCGTTACAACGAAGCCCTACGCACCTGGACCAGGCCCCCCACGGTTCAAGCCGGCCACGCGCCACTCGTGACAACAACCCCGCATGCTACCGGCCCGTCAGGGCGCGGGTCAACCCGCCGGCCGCGGCCGACGTGATAGACTCGCGGGCGAGGAACGGTCATGGACCCGCTGAAAATCCACGCGATGCCCGAGCGTTTCCACCGGCCCATTATGATCCTGGCCTTCGGCGGCTGGAACGACGCGGCAGAGTCGGCGACGACGGCCGCCCGGTACCTGGGCGCGGCGTTCGGGGCCACCAGATTCGCCGAGATCGATCCCGAGAACTTCTATCACTTCGGACTGACCCGCCCCTACGTGCGCTTCAAGACGGACTCGAGCACGGAGCGCGAGATCGTCTGGCCGGTGACGGAGTTCACCATCGCCCACGTGTCCGAGCTGGGACGCGATGTGATCGTGGGCGTGGCGCCCGAGCCGCATCTGCACTGGAAGACCTACTGCGACGCCGTGCTCGGTCTGGCCCGCGTCAGCGAGGTGGGCCTGGTCCTCACGCTGGGCGCGCTGCTGGCCGAGGTCGCGCACACCAAGCCCGTACGCCTGGTGGGCAGCGCCTCCGATCCCGAGCTGGCGACGCTCCTGGGCATCCGGCCCACGAGGTACGAGGGGCCCACCGGCATCGTCGGCGTGCTCTACACCATCTGCCGTGAGCGGGGCCTCAGGACCGCCAACCTGTGGGCCAACGTCCCCCACTACGTCTCGGGCATCGAGAACCCGAGGGCCGCCCTGGCGCTGGTGCGGCGTGTGCTCTCTTTCCTGGGAGCCAGCATCGATCTCAGCGACCTCGAGGAAGCGGGACGGCAGTTCGACCAGAATCTGGCCGAGATCGTGGCCCAGAACGCCAAGATCGCCGGCTACGTCACCCGGCTGGAATCGCGCGAGCCCGAGGAGGACGAGACGGTCGCCGACAGGCCGGCCAGCGACCTGCCGCCGGCTTCCGAGCTCGTCGAGGAGATCGAGCAGTTCCTGCGGCGCCAGCGCCCCGAGTGACCGGCCTTCGGGCCATCCTCGGAGCGGCCCTGCTCGGCGCGCTCCTGCCCCTCCTCGTTCCCGCTCTCGCTGCGCCCCACGGGCTCAAAGTCACCTGGCGGCCCACTCATCCCCATGTGGGCGACGTGGCATGGATGACGGTGCAGGGCCAGGGGGAAGGGGCCACGATCGAGGGCTCGGTGGATGGGCGCCCGCTGCGCTTCTTCGCCCATGCCGGAGGTTACGCTGCGCTCGTCGGGTTCGATCTCGACGTCAAGCCCGGCGCACATGCGTGGCGTCTGGCCGTGCTGCTTCCTGGCGAGTCCCCCCAGACGGCGCAGGGACGAGTCCAGGTGCGCCGGCGCGACTTCCCCGTCCAGCGCCTGACGCTTCCCCAGTCCGTGGTGGACCTCGACCCGGAAACCGAGCGCCGAGCCCTGACCGAGGGCGATCGGCTACGCACCCTCTACCAGACGGTGACTCTGGACCGGCTCTGGCGCGGAGGCTTCGTCCGGCCGGTGGCGGGCACGGATGCCGGGACGGGATTCGGCGCTCGCCGGATCATCAACGGGCGCCCACGGTCGCCCCACGCCGGGCTGGACTACGCCGCGCCCCAGGGTACGCCGGTGGTGGCCGCCAATGACGGCCGGGTGGCCCTGATCGCCGACTACTTCTTCCCGGGCCGTCTGGTCGTCCTGGACCACGGCCTGGGCCTCTACACCCTCTACTTCCACCTCGACCAGATCGCCGTCGGCGAGGGTGAGCGGGTGAGCCGAGGCCAGACCATCGGGACCGTTGGAGCTACGGGCCGCGCGACCGGCCCGCACCTGCACTTTGGGGTACAAGTGGGTCCGGCCCGGGTCGACCCCGCGGCGCTCCTCGACCTGGCCGTGCGCGACTAGCGGCGCCGCCGCGCGCGGGCCTTGCCCTTCTTGGCGGTTCTGGTCTTCCGCTTCGCCTTGGCCTTGGGCCGCGCCTTCGCCTGGGCTTTCTTCTTCGGCTTGGCCTTTGGCTTGGGCTTGGCGGTCCGCGATGCCGACGGCCCGCCGGGCATCGGCGGCGGCGTCATGGGGGCCGGCGGCGGGGGCGGAATGCTCGGCATCCAGGACTGCGTCTCCCCGTAGGGTCGCTCCATCGTGTCCTCCCGGTCCGGACGTGTGAGATGCGCTGCCCTACCCTGCACGTCGTCCCGCGACGGCGCAAGAAGAATTTCGCGCCGTCCCTGGAGCACCCAAAGGTTCCCGGACTCAGAGCGCGATGCGCCGGCGCATGCGGGCCGCTTCCCCGGCCAGCGTGGCGTCGGACCAGACGGCGGCCAGGGAACGGGCCAGAATCGCCCGGACTTCGCCGCGAGCGATTTTGATCGGGGTTGTCACGGCCAGTGGATCCGGGTGCGCGGCCAGCTCGCGCACGGTGCCCAGCCCGATCAGGAGCGGCCAGGCGCAGGCCAGTCGCATCCGCCACTCGAGCCGGGGGATGGCCAGCGTGTAACGCCAGGCGACCTCGTAGTGCTCGAGGGCCACGTCCAGCAGGCGTCGGAGCAGGGGACGCGCGCGCGGCGTCATCTTCGGGTCCAGGAGATCGCGCGGTCCCAGACCGAGCGGGGCCAGCTCCCGAGCGGGCAGATAGCAGCGACCGTGGCGCAGGTCCCCCGGCACGTCGCGCAGAACGTTGGTCAACTGCAACGCCTTCCCGAAGCGCACGGCGCGCGCGCTCATCTCGGCCACGTCCCAGCTGCGAAGCCGGCGCCGATGCGCGACGTGCAGCCCGGTCCAGAACGGTCCCACGCAGCCGGCGACAAGGTACGTATAGTGGTCCAGCTCCTCCGGCGTCTCCAGCGCCGTGAGCATGGCGGCGTCCTCACCGGGAAAGCGCGTGAGGTCGAAGAGCATGCCTGAGGTCAACGTGGCCAGCACCGTCCGCACGCCATCGCGATCGGGCGGCGGCAGCCGGGCCAGGCGTGCTACCGCCTCGCCGGCGCGCTCCAGCAGCCGCCGCTCGGGCTCGCTGGCCTGCCCGGCGGTGGCCGCGCGAGCCACGCCAGCCAGATCGACCGGCTCGCCGGCGTAGGCCCGGCGCAGCGCCTGCAGATGGTCGATGCGCTCGCCGGGCGGGATCAGGCGCGTATCGGCGACGCTATCCGCGGCCCGGGCCAGGAGGTAGGCCAGGCCGATCGGTTCGCGAAGATCGGCGGGCAGGAGGGCGAGAGAGAGGTAAAAGGTTCGGCTGACCTGCCGCAGAAGGTCGCGGAGCAGGTCGTCGGACATGCTACTCGAAGTCGAACGGCCTCCGCGGCGGGTCGGGAGAGTCCTTGGCCTTCTTGAGCCCCTCCTGGAACTTGCGGTCCAGGAGCTTGGACTTCTGGCCCTCGGCCTGCATCTGCTGCCGGAAGCGCTCCTCGCGCTCGGCGGCTTTGCTGCCCAGCGCACCGAGCGCCGACCCGAGATCGGCCAACGTCCGCTTGCGAGGCGGCTCCTCGTGAGCGATCACGGCCTTGAGCTCCGGATCGATCGTCAGACGCCCCTCGCAGCATGGGCAGGTCACGATGAACGATGATGTGGCGGCCATGTCGCTCTCACGCTAGCAGGTCGCCGGGGCAGGCGCAAGCCACGGAGCCGCGAGAATCGCCCGCGGCTCAGCCTCGACAGGCCGTAGAATGCGGGACGATGGCGGAGCTGACCAACGAGTTCTCCTGGTCGCGGAGCCGGGACAACACCTTCCAGGACTGCCGGCGGAAGTACTTCTACCACTACTACGGCGCCTGGGGCGGCTGGGAAGCGGGCGCGCCGGCGGACATCCGGCGCCTCTACGTCCTCAAGCAGCTCATGTCCCGCCAGCAGTGGGGGGGCCGCGTCGTCCACGACGCCATCGAGCTGGCGCTGCACGGCCTGAGCGACGCCCGGACCGTCCCCGTCGAGCCCTTCATTGCCGACGTGATCGAGCGCATGCGGGGCGAGTGGCGCTCCTCCCGGGCCGGACGCTATCGCGACAACCCCAAGACGGTGGCGCTGTTCGAGCACGAGTACCACCTCGAGCTGCCGCCGCCGGCATGGCAGGCGTTGAGCCAGAACGTCGCCACCTGTCTCAGGAACTTCTTCCGCCTGCCGCTGCTGGCGGCGATCCGGGGCACGTCGCCCGCGCACTGGTCGATCGAGCACTGGTCCAAGGTCTTCGACTTCGAGGGCACCGCCATCTGGGTGGCGCCTGACTTCGGATTCTGGACGACCGAGGGACGGCTGGGCCTGATCGACTGGAAGACGGGCAGCGGTAACGGTGAGAGCGCGGCGTTCCAGCTCGGCTGCTACGCCCTCTATGCCCGCGAGGTCCTGGCCGTGGCTCCCGCCCAGGTCGACCTCTACGAGGTCAACCTGCGCGAGCCCCGGGTGACCCCGCACCGCTGGGACGACGCGCGGGTGGAGGCCGTCAGGGAGCAGCTGCGGCTCAGCATCCGGTCCATGAAGGCCTACCTGGCCGATGCCCCGGCCAACGTCGCCGTCCTCACGGACTTCGAGCGCACCGAGGACCTCCGCATCTGTCGGTGGTGCAACTTCCGTGCGGTCTGCCGCCCCGAACTCTAACTCGGAGGGGGGCGAAGCCCCCCTTCCGACGCTCCGCGGGCCTTCGGCCCGCTCCGCTGCCTCCCCCCAGGACTTCGATTGCGCGGGCAAAGCCCGCGCTCGGAATGTGCTACTCCCCGTGGCGGGGGAAGAGGCGGCGGCCGTCGCGGAGCGCTGCCAGAACGAAGTGGTTCCCTGCGAGCTTCATCCGCTCAAGTTCCTCGCGGGTATACGGGAAAACGTCGACGTCGACGGGAAACCGCGCCGGCAAGAGGGCCGGGATACGATCGATGAACCGACGGTCCGACCCCCTCAGGATGATGAGGAGGTCGACGTCACTGCCCGGCACCGGCGTCCCGGTGACCATCGAGCCGAAGAGGACGATCTCCTCGATTTCCGGGTGCCGCGTGGTGAGGTCGCGGACGTGCTCGTCCAGCGCTCGGTGCACGGCCTCCCTATCGAGATAGGTGACTTTTACAGTGCTCAATGACGCGCTCCGCTGCGGCAATCGCACGCTCAGCGTCGGTTCGAGTGTAGAAGTCCATGGGCGCCCCTTCCGGGTAGGAGTTCGGGTCCCGGGGAGCGATATAGTGCTTGTCCAGCTCCTTCGCGGTCTCGATCAGCGCCGCCGGCGGCTGGACTCCGGCCGGCAGCTCGGCGAGGAGCCGGCTCACCGAATGCCCCCGCGCGTCAGCCCCCAGATGTTGGTAGAGTGCCTTCACCGCTTTCTCGCTACCCTGCTGGGCGGCGAAGGCCGCCCACTCGAAGGCGCCGTGCTCGTGCGCGGCCCGCGCGAGGTCGACATCCCGCGCGGCCTGACGGAGCCAGTCTGCGGCGCGTGAAGCCATCGCGAGCAGTATAAAATCCGGCGCCGGGGGCCACAACCGGGTGGGTCCCCCGGAGTGAACTTGAAACCGCCCTCCTCAGAAGGAGCGAACGCGATGCCGATCCAGAGCCCGTATCTCCTTTCGGCGGCCATGGACGTGGACCCCGCGCGGGACGCCCTTTTCAACGAGGTGTACGACAAGGAACACGTGCCGCTGCTCTTGCAGGTTCCCGGCGTGATCTCGGTCGCGCGCTTCAAGCGCGAAGAGCTGACCATGATCCTCGGCGGCGAGCGCAAGACAATCGTGATCGAGGGCGAGCCACGGTACAGCGCCCTCTACGAGCTGGCCGGTCCCGAGGTGTTGACCAGCCCGGCCTGGGCCAGGGCGGTCGACCAGGGACGCTGGCCGGGCGAAGTGCGCCCTTACACGAAGAACCGCCGCCACGTGATCTACCGGCGCATGGCCTGACGCCGGGTGCCGCTCACGTTCGGCGTCGCGCTGCGGGAGCGCGCCCGGAACCACTTGCGGGCATTTGCGCGCCGGGCTCTGGCCGCCGACGGCCGGCGTCCGGCCGCTGTCGCGCTCGTGCTTCTGCCGGACGACGCCGGCCAGGCCTGCTTCCTGCTCACGCGGCGCGCGGCGTCTCTGCGCGCGCATGCCCGGCAGTGGGCGTTGCCCGGGGGCAGCGTGGACGCCGGCGAGAGTGCCGAGGCCGCCGCGCTTCGCGAGCTGCGGGAGGAGGTCGGACTGGCCCTCGACGGCGATGCGGTACTCGGCCTGCTGGACGACTATGCCACCCGCTCGGGCTTCGTCATCACACCGGTCGTGGTGTGGGCCGAGGGTGACGTGGCCCTGGCGCCCAACCCCGTCGAGGTGGCGACCGTGCACCGCGTCCCCCTCGGTGACCTCGACGCTCCCGGCGTTCCGCGGCTGGTGACGATCCCGGAGAGCGACCGGCCGGTCATCCAGGTGCCCCTCCTCTCCACGCTCGTCCACGCGCCGACGGCGGCGATCCTCTATCAGCTCCGCGAGGTCGTCGTGCACGGGCGGCCAACCCGAGTCGACCATTTCGAGCAACCCGTCTGGGCCTGGCGCTGAGGTATCCTTCCGGGGCTGGAGGAGGCCGATGGGGAAGCTCGACGGGCGCGTGGCCGTGGTGACGGGAGGGGGCAGCGGCATCGGCCGGGAAACGGCGAAGATGCTCGCCGCCGAAGGAGCGCTGGTCGTCGTCAGCGGCCGGCGCAAGCCGCCGTTGGAAGCGGTGGTCGAGGAGATCGAAGGCACCGGCGGCAGAGCGGTGGTCCGCCCCGCTGATCTCGAGAACACCGAGGAGGCGACGGCGCTGGGCCACTGGACGGTCGAGACCTACGGCCGGGTCGATATCCTGGTGAACAACGCTGGCCACTCGAGCCGGGCGCGCAACATCCTCTGGATCGATCAGACGGATTGGGAGAGCGTGCTGGCCGTCAACCTCACCGGGGTCTTCGCCCTCACCCAGGCCGTGCTGCCCGGGATGATCGAGCGCGGCGGCGGCACGATCATCACCGTGTCCTCGATGGCGGCGCTGAGGCCGGGCCTGCTGAGTGGCGCCGCCTACGGCGCGGCCAAGGCCGGCGTACGGAACTTCATGGGGTCCATCCATGCGATGTTCCGGAACCAGGGCATCCGGTCGACCACGATCCTGCCGGCCGAGGTCGACACGCCCATCCTCGACAAGCGCCCGCTGCCTCCGAACGCCAAGGCGCGGGCGACCATGATGAAGCCGGAAGACGTCGCCAGCGCAATACTCATGTGCGTGACCATGCCGGAGCGCACGGTCATCGAGGAGCTCGTCATGAGTCCCACCATCCTGCGCGATCACAGCCCCGACCTCGCCGCCGCCCGTGACCTGGGGCGGCCGGAGCGGCCACTCGCCCGGGGCGCCGACCGTGGCTGACACGCACTTCCTCATCCTGGACGCCGGCCGGCCAGTCGAGGCGGTGGCGAACGTCGTCGATGGCGATGTTGTGATCGGTCCGGAGAGTCTGCGCGCGCTGGGCTGGGAGCTGCACGACGGGCTGCTGTGCCGCGAGGCGCTTTGCCTGCCGGTGCCCGAGGGGACTCGGCTGGAGCGGGACGGCGGGATCGACCTCGTCGCCCTGGCGGCTCTGCTGGATCGACCGATCGCCCTCGATCTCGAAGAGCGCGTCGCCTACCTCGGAGTTCCGGCGGCCGAGCGACGGCGGGCCATGGCGTCGCTGGAGGCCCCCGACTTCACGTTGCCGGACCTCGACGGCCGGCTCCACTCGCTCTCGGAACATCGCGGCAAGAAGATTCTCCTGGTCGCCTATGCCTCATGGTGAGGCTGCCGCCTCGACCTGCCGGTCTGGCAGGCCATCTCCGAGGAGCTCCGGAGCTTCGGCTTCACCGTGATCACGGTGGCCCTCGACAAGAGCCCGGAGGATGCGCGGCCCTGGATTGCGGCGGCCAAGCCGACGCACCCGTCGCTGATCGACACTCGGCACGTGCTGGCCGACCTGTACAACATCGTCAACGTTCCCACGATCCTCTGGATCGACGAGGCCGGCCGCATCGTGCGCCCCAACGACGTCGCCTTCGGCACCGACACCTTCAGGCACATCACCGGCTTGGAAGCGGCCAAGCACCTCGGCGCCCTCCGCGCCTGGGTCCGAGGCGAGGCTTCGGCCTTCACCTTGGCTGAGACGCGGCAGCGGCAGTCGCTGCCGACGCGCGAGGAGCAGCAAGCGCGCGCCGCCTTCGGGCTCGGCCAGTGGCTTTGGGAACGGGGCCGGCCGGCGGCGGCCGAGCGCCATTTCCTGCACGCCGGCGAGCTGGCGCCGCACGACTTCACGATCCGCCGGGGCACGATGCCGATGCGCGGCATCGACCCCATGGGCCCGGAGTTCCGCCGGATGCTGCAGGAGTGGGTGGGAGCGGGCAAGCCGTACTACCGGCCGCTCGAGGACTGAGATCATGGGGATGCTCCACGGGCAGACGGCGTTGGTCACGGGCGCGGGCCGCGGCATCGGTCGCGGTATCGCGCTGGCGCTGGCCCGGGCGGGGGCGAAGGTCCTCGTCAACGATATCGGGGCGAGCCTGAGCGGGGACGGGTTCGAGCGCGGCCCGGCCGCCGAGGTGGTGGACGAGATCGTCAAGGCCGGCGGCGTGGCGCTGCCCAACTACGACTCCGTCGCCGAGTTCGACCGGGCGGCGGCGATGGTCCAGCAGGTGATGGATGCCTGGGGCCGGATGGACATCCTGGTCAACGTCGCCGGCATCCTCCGCGACCGCATGATCTTCAACATGGCCGAGGCCGAGTGGGACGCTGTGATCGCCGTCCACCTCAAGGGCACCTTCAACACGACCCGAGCGGCGTCCGTCGCCATGCGCCAGCAGAGGGCCGGGCGGATCATCAATATGTCGTCGGTGTCGGCGTTCGGTGCGCCCGGGCAGCCCAACTACGCGGCGGCCAAGGCGGGTATCCTCGGCCTCACCTGGTCCACCGCCAACGCCCTGACGAAGTACGGGGTCACCGCCAACGCCATCCTGCCCAGCGGCGCCACCCGCATGAGCGACTCCACGCCGCGCGGCCGCGAATTCTTCGAGCAGACCGGCCAGTGGCCGAGCGAGGCGGCTCCCGGCACCGAGCGTGATCCCGACAACGTGGCTCCGCTCGTCGTCTACCTGGCCAGCGACGCCGCCGGTGGTGTGAACGGTCAGGTCTTTCACGCCTTCGGCTACGGCTTCACCGTCCTGGCCCAGCCCCAGGCCGTCCGTCGCGTGCAGGCCGGTCGGCGCCTTACTCCTGAAGAGGTCGCCAAGCTCTTCCCGAGGACGCTGGGCGCCCGCCTCAGCCCGCCCCCGGGCACGGCCTTCGGGCGGGATCTGGACGGCCGCCCGGCCGAGGAGTGGAGCGACGTCGGCGAGGGTGTGAGGCTCTGGCGCTCGACCCGGGAGGAGCCGTGAAGACCGTGCTCTTCGTCTGCTACGCCAACACCGCCCGCAGTGTCATGGCCCAGGCCCTCCTCGAGCAGCTCCTGCAACAGCGTGACGGCAATCACGCCATCCGCGTCCGCTCCGCCGGCATCGCGCCCTACGCGCGTGACGGTATGCTGCCCTCTCTCGACGCCCGGCTGGCGCTGCGCGAGGAGGGCATCCAGCTTGACGAGGATGCGTTCCGGTCCACGGACCTCAGGCAGCATCGCGACCTGATCACCGAGGCGGACCTGATCGTCACCATGACGGTGGACCAGCAGCGGCTGCTGGGAGAGCTGCCGGAAGCGCGCGGGCGGTCCGTGCTAACGCTGCGGGAGCTGGCCGGCGAGGCCGGCGACATCGCCGATCCCGCCGCGCAGGACGAGGCGGTGTTCCGGGCCTGTCGGGACGAGATCAAGCGCTGCCTCGTGAAGTCGCTCAGCCGCCTTCTCAGACTCTAGCTCGCCCGATCCCTCGGCCGGTCTTCGGGCAAACTGCCCGCACGCTGGTCCGTAACCAGGCGAATTCATGACCTGGCCCGCCTGGCAGGCAGGCTGCAAAACTGGTCAGGATCGGCTCGGCCAGACGCGATAAAATCCGGGATCCATCAACCGATGCATGTACCGCAAGGCACTGTCAGGACCGGCGCGCTGAGCGACGCGCCCGACGTGGCCTCGTAGTGGCCGAGGGTCCCGAGCGCCGTCGGCGTCTCTTCGTCCGGTACGCCATCCCGCTGGTGGCGCTCGTCAGCGGCGCCCTGGTGACCAGCGGCGCGCTGGAGATCTACTTCTCGTACCAGGAAGCCACGGCCGCGCTGGCCGCCATCCAGCGCGAGAAGGCCTCGGCCGCGGCCACCCGCATCGAGCAATTCGTCCGCGAGATCGAACGGCAGCTGGGCTGGACGACGCATCCGCTGCTGGTGACCGGGACCGCGGCGCTGGAGCAGCGGCGCGTGGATTACTTCCGGCTGCTCCGCCAGGTGCCGGCCGTCACCGAAGTCAGCTACCTGGACCGCGCCGGGCGGGAACAGATCCGCGTCTCCCGCCTGGCCATGGATGTGTTCGGCAGCCAGAAGGACGTCTCGGCCGAGCCGAAGTTTCGTGAGGCGAGCGGAGGCCGGACGTACTTCAGCCCCGTGTACTTCCGGAAGGAGTCAGAGCCCTACATGACGGTATCGATGCCGAGCGCGGGCGGGTCGCCCGGCGTCACCGTGGCGGAGGTGAACCTCAAGTTCATCTGGGACGTGGTCTCGCAGATCCGCATCGGCAAGGCCGGCCACGCGTATGTGGTCGATGCCGGTGGCCAGCTCATCGCCCACCCCGACATCAGCCTGGTGCTCAAGAAGAGCGACCTGTCCACCCTGGCCCAGGTCCAGGCGGCCCGGCAGCGACCTGGCCTTCGACCAGACCGGCTGGGGGATGCGACGCTCGCCGAGGACCTGCAGGGGCGCAGGGTGCTCGCCGCTCACGCCGCGATCGCGCCGCTGGGCTGGTCGGTGATCGTCGAGCAGCCGCTGGTCGAAGCCTTCCAGCCAATCCGCGCATCGATCGTGCGCACCGCGGTCCTCGTGCTCGTCGGCGTTGGCATCTCCGTCCTGGCCGGCCTGGTGCTCGCCCGCCGCATGGTCCGCCCGATCCAGGCGGTCCAGACCGGCGCCGCCCGGATCGGCGCCGGGGATCTCGGGCATCGCATCGAGGTCAGCACGGCCGATGAGCTGCAGGCGCTGGCCGGCGAGTTCAACCAGATGGCCGGCCGGCTCCAGGAGTCCTACGCCGGGCTCGAGCTCAAGGTCGAGGAGCGCACCCGCGAGCTGCGCGAGGCGCTCGAGCAGCAGACAGCGACCGCGGAGATCCTCCGCGTCATCAGTAGCTCTCCGACCGATCTGCAGCCGGTGCTGGACGCGGTCGCTGAGCGAGCGGCTCGGCTCTGCGACGCCAACGATGCACTGATCTTTCGTGTCGATGGTGATCTGCTGCGGCTCGTCGCGTCGTATGGACCGCTCGGTGTGCACGGTCGCCCGGGAGACCGATCCGTGAGCCGGAACTGGGTCACGGGCCGCGCGGTGGTGGATCGCCGGACGATTCATGTCCCCGACCTGGCCGCAGAGGCAGACAGCGAGTTCCCGTTGGGGAAGAGACTGCAGAAGCTCGGCGGCCATCGAACCACACTGGCCACGCCGCTGCTGCGCGAGGGTGTTCCGCTGGGGGCGATTCTGATTCGCCGCCTGGAGGTTCGCCCGTTCTCGGACCAGCAGATCGCGCTGCTCCAGACCTTCGCCGATCAGGCGGTCATCGCCATCGAGAACGTGCGACTGTTCCAGGAGATCCAGGCGCGGAACCGCGATCTGATCGAAGCCCTGGAGCAACAGACGGCGACGGCGGAGATCCTGCGCGTCATCAGCCACTCGCCCACCGACGTGCAGCCCGTCCTGGACGCCGTGGCCGAGAGCGCCGCCCGCGTGTGCGGCGCGAACGATGCCACCATCATGCGAGTCGACAACGGTGTCATGCGGCGTGTGGCTCACTTCGGCAGTGTGCCCGCGGTCTTCGTCGCAGAGGGCCGGCCGGTGACGCGTGACATGATCGCCGGAGTGGCGATGCTCGAGCGACGGACCATTCACGTTGCGGACATTCTGGACGAGACGACGCGACGCCAATACCCCGGCACCGAAGAGCTGGCGCGCCGGGCCGGTGTGCGCACGATACTCGTCATGCCGCTGCTGCGCGAAGACGCGGCGATCGGGGCGATCGCCATCCGCCGCACCGAGGTCCGGCCTTTCACCGACAAGCAAATCGCGCTGCTCAAGATCTTCGCCGACCAGGCGGTCATCGCTATTGAGAACGTGCGTCTCTTCCAGGAGCTGCAGGTGCGCAACCGCGATCTTACGGAAGCCCTGGAGCAGCAGACCGCCACTGGCGAGATCCTGCGCGTCATCGCCAGCTCACCGACCGATCTCCAGCCCGTGCTCGCGGCCGTCGCCGAGAGTGCGGCGCGGCTCTGCGAATCTGACAACACGGCGATTTTTCGCGTCGAGGACAACGCCCTCCGGATGGTCGCCGCCCACGGGCCGCTTCCCACCGCATTGGGCGAACTTCAACTTCCGATCGATCGGGAATCGGCGTCGGGCCGCGCGGTGGTCGAACGACAGACCATCCACATCCGCGACTTCATGGAGGTCGGGTTCCAGGAAACCGGCCACCTGGGCCACCGGTTCGGCCTCGGAAGCATGCTGGCCACGCCACTGCTGCGCGAAGGCGTGCCCATTGGAGCGATTGTGATCATGCGATCTGAAGTCCGTCCGTACACGGACCAGCAGATCGCCCTGCTCAAGACCTTTGCCGATCAGGCCGTGATCGCCATCGAGAACGTACGCTTGTTCCAGGAGCTGCAGGCTCGGACGCAGGAGCTGGCCCGCTCAGTGGAGCAGCTTACCGCGTTGAGCTCGGTCGGCAGGGCTGTCACCTCCACGCTCGACCTTCAGACAGTGCTGGACACGATCGCTAGCCACGCCAACCAGCTCTCGGGCACGGAGGCGGCGGCTATCCACGAGTATGACGAGGCGGCCGAGGTCTTCCACGTGCGGGCGACACGGGGCTTCGAAGCGGTCGAGCAGATGGTGGGAGGGACGCCGGTCCGCAAAGGGGAAGGCGTGCTGGGCACGGCGGCGGTGACGCGGGAGGTGACCCAGGTTGCCGATATGGCCCAGCCGGGTGCCTACGCCGGACCCCTGCGCAGTGGTCTGCTGGATGCCGGGTTCCGGGCGGTGCTGGCGGTGCCCCTGTTGCGTGAGCAGCAACTGGTGGGTGGGTTGGTGGTGGCTCGCAAGACGCCCGGCGCTTTCTCGCCCGACGTCATCAACCTCCTGCGCACGTTCGCCACCCAGTCAGCGCTGGCCATCCAGAACGCGCGACTATTCCGGGAGCTCGGGGACAAGTCGCGGCAGCTCCAGGTGGCCAACCAGCACAAGTCCGAGTTCCTGGCCAACATGTCGCATGAGCTGCGCACGCCGCTGAACGCCGTCATCGGCTTCTCGGAAGTGCTCCTGGAGCGCATGTTCGGCGACGTGAACCCCAAGCAGGACGAGTATCTCCAAGACATCGTCGCCTCCGGCCGGCACTTGCTCTCGCTCATCAACGACATCCTGGATCTCTCCAAGATCGAGGCCGGCCGCATGGAGCTGGAGATCACGACGTTCGACCTGCCGGCCGCCATCGAGAACGCCCTCACCCTCGTGCGCGAGCGCGCCACGCGCCATGGCATCCGTCTGGAGCAGACCGTGGAGCTTCGCGTGCGGTTGATCGCCGGCGACGAGCGGAAGATCAAGCAGGTCCTGCTCAACCTGCTCTCCAACGCGCTCAAGTTCACGCCGGAGGGAGGGCGGGTGGCCATCAGAGCCGCGCTGGCCGATGGTTCGGCGGAGATCTCGGTGAGCGACACCGGCATCGGGATCGCGCCCGGGGACCAGGAGGCGATCTTCGAGGAGTTTCGACAGGTGGGCAGCGACTACGCGCGCAAACGCGAGGGAACAGGTTTGGGGCTGACTCTGGCCAAGAAGTTCGTGGAGCTGCACGGCGGCACGATCTGGGTGAAGAGCGAGGTGGGAAAGGGCTCGGTCTTCACCTTCACGTTGCCGGTGGGAGGCTAGGAGACTGGGATGAGAGTCAATTCCACCGGATGCCGGTTGAGAGGATGTCCCCCTTGATCGCCAGCTTGCCTTTGAGGCTGCCGATCAAGCTCGCGGAGTCGGCGGCGATCGGCACCAGCTTGGCTACCGGCTTGCCGTGCTTGGTGATGACGATGCCCTCGGGGCCCACCCGGTCGAGCAGGGAAAGGCACTTCGCCTTGAACTGGGCGGCCGGTACGGTCTTCATGGCCGGCGATGGTACAACAGGTCAAAAAAATGTGTCCACAAACGGAGTGCCGAGCCAGGCCTCGGCCAGAGCACAACGGCAGAGCTGGGCGCGGCTGAATCGCGTCGAAGGAGGAGGCTCATGAATCGGCGAAACTGGTCGCCCATGACGTTCGGGATCGTCGCCATCGCCCTGCTGGTCCTGGCGGCGGGCACGTACGCGCAGCAGACGGAGAAGCTGGGCAAGGTCCAGTTCGAGGTGTCGTGCACGCCGGCGGCCCAGGCGCAGTTCAACCGGGCCGTGGCGCTGCTCCACTCCTTCTGGTTCCCGGAGGCGGCCAAGGCCTTCACGGCCGTGGCCCAGACCGACTCGGCCTGCGCCATGGCGCACTGGGGCATGGCCATGACGATGATGGGGAACCCGCTGGCGGGCCCGCCGAGCCCCAAGGCGCTCAAGGATGGGTCGGCGGCGGCGGAGCGGGCGAAGAGCGCCGGCGGCCAGACCGCGCGCGAGCGGGACTACATCGCCGCCATCGACCAGTTCTACAGGGACGCCGACAAGGTGGAGCATCGATCCCGCGCCCTGGCCTACGAGAAGGCGATGGAGCAGCTCACCCAGCGCTACCCGGATGACCGCGAGGCGGCCATTTTCTATGCGCTCGCGCTCAATATGACGCTGGTGCCGACCGACAAGACCTACGCCAACCAGCTCAAGGCGGCCCGGACTCTCGAGAAGGTCTTTGCCGAGCAGCCGGAGCACCCCGGCGTGGCGCATTATCTGATCCACAGCTACGACTTCCCGCCGATCGCCAACCAGGGCCTCCCGGCCGCCCGCCGGTATGCGGCGATCGCCCCCTCGGCGCCCCACGCGCTTCACATGCCCTCGCACATCTTCACGCGGCTCGGGTACTGGGAAGAGTCGATCGCCACGAACCGGAACTCTGCAAACGTCGCCCGGGACGAAGTGAACGTGACCCACCCGGGCTCGGGTTCCTATAACGCGCTCCACGCCATGGATTACATGGTCTATGGCTATCTGCAGCTCGCCCAGGACCGGACGGCGGCGGCCGTGCTGGAGGAGACCAAGGGCTACAAGACCGTAGACGTCGAGCACTTCGCTGCCGCCTATGCCTTCGCGGCCATGCCGGCCCGCTATGCCCTCGAGCGGCGGCGGTGGTCGGACGCGGCGGCCCTCACGCTCCACCCACCGCAGCTGTCCTGGACCAAGTTCCCGCAGGCCGAGGCCGTCGCTGTCTTCGCCCGCGGGCTCGGCGCCGCGCGGAGCGGCGATGTCGCCGAGGCGCGACGGGCGATGGGCCGGCTCGAGGCGCTCCGCGACACGCTCACCCAGGCCAAGAACGCCTACTGGGCCGGGCAGACGGAGATCCAGCGCCTGGTGGTGTCGGCCTGGCTCACGCTGGCGGAAGGCAAGCGCGAGGACGGGCTGGCCCTGATGCAGTCGGCAGCGGAGCGTGAGGACGCGACGGAAAAGCATCCGGTGACGCCCGGCCCGCTGGTGCCGGCCCGCGAGCTGCTTGCCGAGATGCTGCTCGAGCTGAAGCAGCCCGCTCAGGCACTGAGAGAGTTCGAGGCCTCGCACAAGGTGGAGCCCAACCGCTTCCACGGGCTGGCCGGAGCCGCCCGGGCGGCGGAGCTGGCCGGCGACGCGGCCAAGGCGAAGACGTACTACACGCAGCTCGTCGCATTGGCCGCCAAGGCCGACACCGAGCGCCCCGAGGTCCAGCGGGCCAAGGCGTTCCTGACCAAGAACTGAGCGGACATGTGATGGACCGTCGCCAGTTCGTGAACCGACTGGTGCTTGGCGGAGGGGCCGCCCTCGTGGCTGGCCCCTCCGTTCAGTCCGCACTCGCCGAGCCGCCGCCCGAGACGACGACGCTGAGGATCGACTACGTTCCCGGCCCCTGCACGGCGCCTCAGTACGTGGCCGCCGAGTTGCTGCAGAGCGAGGGGTTCACGGACGTCCACTACGTCAGGTACGCGGGCGCCAAGGAAACCGCTCAGGGGATGGGCGCCGGGGAGATCGATTTCTCGGTGAAGTTCGTGGGAAGCTGGATCAAGCCTCTCGATGGAGGCAGTCCGATCGTCATCCTCGCCGGGATCCACGTCGGCTGTTTCGAGCTGTTTACCGTGCCGAGCGTCCGTACCCTCCGCGACCTCAAGGGCAAAACGATCGGAATCACCCAAACGGAGTCCGGCCGTCACATATTCCTCGTGAGCCTGCTCCAGCACATCGGGCTTGACCACCGGCACGACGTCCGGTTCGCCACCGAGGGGCCGGCGAAGGCGATGCGCCTTCTCAGCGAGGAAAAGATCGATGCCTACATGGCGTTCCCCCCGACCCCCAAGAACTCCGGTCGAAGGGAATCGGGCGCGTGTTACTCAACACGACCACCGACCGGCCGTGGTCGCAGTATTTCTGCTGCATGCTGGCCGCCAACCGGAGCTTCGTCCAGAAGCATCCTGTGGCCACCAAGCGGGCCGTGCGGGCGATCCTGAAAGCGACGACTCTGTGCTCGCTGGAGCCGGAGCGCATGGCCCGCCTCCTGGTGGACAAGGGCTTCGAGACCGAGACCAACTACACCTACGCGGTGCAGACGCTGAAGGACCTTCCCTACCGGAGATGGCGCGACTACAACCCAGAGGACGCCGTGCGCTTCTACGCCCTCCGGTTACATGAAGCAGGGATGGTCAGGAGTACGCCTCAGAAGATCCTGGCCCAGGGCACCGACTGGCGGTTCCTCACCGAGCTGAAGAAGGAGCTGAAGGGATGATCACACGACGGGACCTCATGCGTGGTCTCGCTCTGGCCGGGGCGGGCGGTGCGCTCGGCTGGACCCTGCGACCAGCCGCAGCGGAGCCGCCGCCTGAGACGGCGCGCATCAGGCTGGTGCAGACCTTCAGCATGTGCCAGGCGCCGCAATACGTGGCGGAAGAGTTGCTGCGGACCGAGGGTTTCACCGACGTGCAATACCTCAAAAAGGAGGGACCCGAGGCCATCGCGGGAGCCGTGGCCTCGGGCGAGGCCGACATCAACCTGCACTTCTCGGGCCCGCTCATCCTTCGGCTGGATCGCGGCGAGCCCGTCACGATTCTGGCCGGGGTCCACCCAGGCTGTTACGAGCTATTTACCGCGCGTCCGCTGCGAACGCTCCGCGACCTGAAGGGAAAGACCGTAGCCATCCGGGCCCTCGGCGGTCCGGAGCACGTTTTTCTCTCGAGCATGATGGCCTCCCTGGGGCTCGACCCTCGCCAGGACGTCAGCTGGGTCATCCACCCGGCCGCGGAATCGATCGAGCTGCTCTCCCAGGGGAAGGTCGACGCGTTCATGGGGTTCCCGCCGCAGCCCCAGGAGCTGCGCATGCGGAAGATCGGCCATGTCCTCGTCAACAGCAACGTCGACCGGCCGTGGTCCCAGTACTTCTGCTGCATGGTGGCCGCCAACCGGGACTTCGTCCGGAAGCACCCGGTCGCCACCAAGCGCGCGTTGCGCGCCATCCTGAAGGGGACCGACGTGTGCGCGCTGGAGCCTGACCGCGCATCGCGACTGATGGTAGACAGCGGGCGCACTCAGCGCTACGACCTGATGCGGCAAGTTCTGAAGGACATTTCCTACGATCGCTGGCGCGACTACAACCCGGAAGACACCATCCGCTTCTACGCGCTCCGGCTGCATGAGGTCGGCATGATCAAGTCGGCTCCTCAGAAAATCATCACCGAGGGCACCGACTGGCGCTTTCTCAACGAGCTGAAGAAGGAGTTGAAGGGATGATCAATCGGCGCGTTTTCCTGACGCGGGCGGCCGTCGCGGGCGCGGCCATCGGCTTCGGGGTCGGACCCCGGCCGGCTGGCGCCGAGCCACGGCCCGAGACGACGCGGCTAAGGTTGCTGCGAACCGGCAGCATCTGCTGGGCGCCGCAGTACCTCGCCGAGGACCTGCTCTATGGTGAGGGATTCACCGACGTGACGTACGTCGACATGCCCACCGGGGCAGTGTCGGCGCGTCTCGTGTCCGGCGAGGCCGACCTGAGCCTGAACTTCGTGGGGCCGAACATCATCAGGGTGGACGCAGGCGATCCGGTGGTGTTCCTGGCCGGCGTCCACACCGGCTGCTTCGAGGTGGTCGCCACCGAGCGAATCCGCCGAGTTCGAGATCTCAAGGGCAAGACGGCGGCCGTTGCCTCGCTGAACGGGGCCGAGCACATCTTCTTCGCCACCATTGCGGCCAACGTAGGACTTGATCCCCGCCGGGACATCAGGTGGATCACCCCGGGGGGGAGCCCGCTTCGCTGGGACCATCCCGTAGCCGGTACGGCAACGAGGATTCCCAGCGCCTCTTTGTCGAGGGAAAGGCCGACGCGTTCCTCGGGTTTCCGCCGCAGCCGCAGGAGCTGAAGGCGCAGAAGCTCGGCCATGTACTGGTGAACAGCGCGACGGACCGGCCGTGGTCCCAGTACTTCTGCTGCCTGGCGACGGCGAGCAAGGAGTTCGTGCGCAGGCACCCGGTCGCCACCAAGCGGGCCCTGCGCGCCATGTTGAAAGCCGCCGATCTGTGCGCGCTCGACCCGCCACGCGCCGCGCGCGCCCTGGTCGACAAGGGCTACACGCCGCGCTACGACTACGCGCTCCAGGTCATGAAGGAACTGCCGTACGGCAAGTGGCGAGAGTACGACCCCGAGGACACTCTCCGCTTCTATGCGTTGCGACTGCACGAGGTCGGCATGATCAAGTCCGGCCCGCAGAGAATCATCAGCCAGGCCACCGACTGGCGTTTCCTCAACGAGCTGAAGAAGGAGTTGAAGGGATGATCAGCCGACGCGTGTTCTTACACGGGCTGACCGCGGCGGGTGGCTTCAGCGTGCTGGGCCTGAGCGCTGGACGCGCGGCGGCAGAGCCGCCGCCCGAGATCAGGACGATCAAGCTGATCAAGATCTCTGGCATCTGTATAGCGCCCCAATATGTGGCCGAAGAACTGCTGCAAGCCGAGGGGTTTACTGACGTCCAGTACATCAAGACAACGGCAGGAATCGGAACCGCGAAGGCCCTGGCGGCCGGCGAAGCCGACATTACGCTGAACTTCGTGGCCCCATTCATTATCCGAGTGGACGCTGGCGATTCGGTCGTCCTCTTGGCCGGTGTCCACACGGGCTGTTTCGAGCTGTTCGGGACGGAGCGGGTCCGCTCGATCCGCGACCTCAGGGGGAAAACTGTCGCCCTGCAAGAGCTGGAATCCAGTCAGCACGTCTTCCTCGCCAGCATGGCAGCGTACGTGGGCCTAGATCCCCGCAAGGACATCAACTGGGTGACATATCCCTCGGCCGACTCGATGCGGCTTCTCGCCGAGGGAAAGATCGACGCCTTTCTGGCTTTTCCACCAGACTCGCAGGAACTCCGGGCGAAGAGGATCGGTCACGTTGTGGTCAACAGCGCGGTGGACCGGCCCTGGTCGCAGTACTTCTGCTGCATCGCGGCCGGGAACCGGGAGTTCGTGAAGAAGCGCCCGGTGGCCGCCAAGCGCGCCGTGCGTGCCATCTTGAAGGCGGCCGACCTCTGCGCCCTCGAGCCGGACCGGGCCGCCCGGGCCGTTGTAGACAAGGGCTACGCGAAGAGCTACGACTACGCCCTCCAGACGATGAAGGACGTGCCCTACGGCAAGTGGCGCCAATACGACCCCGAGGACACCGTGCGCTTCTATGCCCTGCGGTTGCACGAGGCAGGGATGATCAAGTCCAGTCCTCAGAAAATTCTCGCCCAGGGGGCCGACTGGCGCTTTCTGAACGAACTGAAGAAGGAGTTGAAGGGATGACGACGCGACGCGACTTCCTGCGTGGTTTGACGTGGGCGGGGACGGCCGGGGTGCTTGGCCTGAGGTCATGGCCGGCGGCCGCCGAGCCGCCACCGGAGATCTCCACTATCCGGCTGTACAAGTTCCCCGGGATCTGTCTGGCCCCGCAGTACATCGCCGAAGAGCTGCTGCGGGCCGAGGGCTTCACGGACGTGCAGTACGTGACGTTGCCGGAGGGGCCGAGTCGCATGCCCGAGCGGCTCGGGGCCGGAGTCCTCGACATGACGCAGTGGTACGTCGCTCCCTTCATCGGCGAGATCGATAAGGGGACGGGTGTCGTGATCCTCGGTGGCGTCCACACGGGATGTCAGGAGCTGATCGGCACGGACGCCATCCGGACGATCCGCGATCTCAAGGGGAAGACTATCGCCGCGCCGTTCGGCAGCCCCTCGATCTCCTACGTGGTCGCCATGCTGGCCTCGGTCGGCCTCGACCACCGGAGGGACGTGCGCTTCGTCGAGCATTCTCTCCCTGAGTCCGTCCAGCTCTTCGCGGAAGGCAAGGTCGACGCCTTCATGGCCATTCCTCCGATCAGCCAGGAGCTACGCGCGAGGAAGATCGGGCGCGTCGTGGTCGACACGGCGACGGACCGCCCGTGGTCGCAGTACTTCTGCTGTGGCGTCGTGGCCAACAGGGACTTCGTCCACAAGCACCCCGTGGCGGTCAAGCGCGCCCTGCGGGCCATCGTGAAGGCCGACCAGATCTGCGCGCTGGAACCCGAGCGCGTCGCCCGGCTCATTGTGGAACGGGGCTTCACAAAGAGCTACGACTATGCCCTCCAGGCGATGAAGGAGGTTCCATACGGCCGGTGGCGCCAGTATGAAATTGAGGATGCGGTGCGGTTCTACGCGCTGCGACTGCACGAGGCCGGCGTCGTCAGGTCGAGCCCCAAGAAAATCATCGCCGACGGCACCAACTGGCGGTTTCTCAACGAGCTGAAGAAGGAGCTGAAGGGATGAACACGCGACGAACCTTCGTCGCCGGACTCACCGTGGCGGCAGCCGCCGGACCGCGAGGCTGGTGGCCGCCCGCGGCTGCCGCCGAACCCCCGCCGGAGACGACGAGAATCAAGGTGCTCAATGTTCCCGCGGCCTGCATAGCGCCTCAGTTTGTGGCCGAGGAACTGCTCAGGGCCGAGGGGTTCAGCGATCTGCGGTACGTCACGCCCAGGCCCGCGCCGGGCCCCTATATTACGCGGGCGCTGGCTTCCGGCGAGATCGATCTCACGATGATGGACATTCCGTCGTTGGTGTTGAGCCTCGACCGCGGCGAAGCGATGACGATTCTTGCTGGTGTCCACGTCGGCTGCTTTGAGTTGTTGAGCCGAGACAAGCTTCGGTCGGTTCGTGACTTGAAGGGGCGGACCGTGTCAGTCGCCGAGAGCGGAGGAGGACGCCATGCCTTTGTCGCGATCATGGCGACCCACGTGGGGCTCGATCCTGGCAAGGATCTCAACCTCGTCGTGCATCCCCCGCTTGAAGGGATGCGCATGTTTGCCGAGGGTATGGTCGACGCTTTTATGGGTTTTCCGCCCGAGCCCCAGGAGTTGCGCGCGAGGAAGATCGGTCACGTGCTGGTGAGCACGCTGACAGACCGACCGTGGTCACAATACTTCTGCTGTTTGATCACCGGGAACCGGGACTTCGTGCGCAGGCATCCGGTGGCTACCAAGCGCGCCATCCGCTCGATCCTGAAGGCGGCAGGCATCTGCAACGCCGAGCCGGACCGAGCGGCCAGGCTGCTCGTCGACAAGGGATACGTCCAGGGGTACGAGTCGACCGCGCAGTTGATGAGGGAACTCCCTTACGCCAAGTGGCGCGAGTACAACCCGGAGGAGACGGTGCGCTTCTACGCCCTCCGTCTCCACGAGGCAGGAATGATCAAATCGAGCCCACAAAAGATCCTGGCCCAGGGCGTAGACTGGCGGTTCGTGAACGAGCTGAAGAAGGAGCTGAAGGGATGACGACGCGACGGGACTTCGTACGCGGACTGAGCATCGCGGGAGCGGCGGGCCTGCTTGGAGCCACCTCCCGACCGGCCAGCGCTGAACCCCCGCCGGAGACAGCGCGGATCCGGCTCGCCAACATCGCGGGAATCTGTGTGGCCCCCCAGTACGTGGCCGAGGACCTGTTGCGGGGGGAGGGCTTTACCGAAGTGCAATACGTCAACGTGGGATTCACCCCCTACAAGGCCTTCGCCACCGGTGAGGTGGACATCAGCATGGCGTTCGTGGCCCCCTTCATCATGCAGGTGGACGCCGGCGACCCCGTGGTGCTCCTCGGCGGCGTCCACGTCGGCTGTTACGAGCTGTTCAGCACGGGCCAGGTCCGGTCCATTCGGGACCTGAAGCGCCGGACTGTCGCCGTGCCGGCCCTCGGTTCCCCCCATCATCTATTCCTCACGAGCATTGCGGCGCACGTCGGGCTGGATCCTCGGAAGGACATCAACTGGGTGGCGCTCCCGGCGCCGGAGGCGATGCAGAAGCTTGCCGAGGGAACGATCGACGCGCTGATTGGTTTCCCCCCGGTTCCTCAGGAGATGCGGGCGAAGAAGATTGGCCACGTGATCCTCAACAGCGCGCTGGATCGGCCGTGGTCGCAGTATTTCTGTTGCATCGTCGCCGGTAACCGGGACTATGTCGCCAAGTACCCCATCGCGACCAAGCGAGCGCTGCGAGCCGTCCTCAAGGCCACCGATGTCTGCGCCCTGGAGCCGGATCGCGCGGCTCAGGTGCTGGTGGACCGGGGATTCGCCAAGCAACGGGAGTATGCGCGTCAGGCGATGCGGGACGTCCCTTACAACCGCTGGCGTGAGTATGATCCCGAGGACACCGTGCGGTACTACGCGCTGCGCCTCCACGAGGTCGGGATGATCAAGGCGGGCCCCCAGAAGATCATCGCCCAGGGCACCAACTGGCGCTTCCTCAACGAGCTGAAGAAGGAGCTCAAGGGCTAGGCCGCGATGACGAAGTCACACGAGCCGGGCCACGACGTCGGCGGGAATCCGTTCGCGCAACGCGGGGGAGGCTTCCAGGAGCCGGGCGATGTCGGCCAGGTCCTTCTGCCGCTTGCTGGGTCGCCGCGTCGGGTCGGTCACCGCCCAGAGCTTGCCTTGGAGGAGATCCTCGACCGACGCGACCGGAAAGCGCACGCCCAGGACCTCGCGCACTGTGGCGCGATCGACGAACGGGGCATACCGGGGGTCGGTCTGGATCTGGACCCGCAGATCGGACCCCGGGAGCGATACATTGAGGCGGTGGGGGAACTGCTCGACGGCGAAAGCCCCGCGAACCAGCGCCTGCACCGTGGGCACCTGATTCGCAGCGACGACGATATCGAGATCGAGGCTCACGACGGGTTCGGCATAGGCGTTGACCGCCTGGCCGCCGACCAGGCAGTAACGAATGCCGTGGTCGGTGAGGAGCCGGATCAGGCGGTCGAGGAAGTCGACCCTGTCCGCCACGATGGTCTTCCAGAGCGTGTACGCACGCACCTTCGTCCTCTGAGCGGAGTCGGTCGGGCTCTCATCATATCAGGACGACCCTGTGCGACAGCGAGGGGAGTTTAAGGGCTGATGCGACGAGGGGCCCTGGCCAGCCTCCTGCTCCTGACGCTGTCGCCGCTCTGGCCGGCGGCTGTGCTCGCCCACAAGCCGGGCAAGGACCAACGCCTGCCCCGGATCGGCGCCGCCCAGGACTTCACGTTGACCGCCCAGGACGGGCGGCGCCTCTCCTTGCGAGAGTTGCGCGGCAAGGTGGTGGCGGTCACCTTCATCTACGCCTCGTGTGCCGACACCTGCCCGCTGTTGACCACCAAGCTGGTCGCCGTGCAGCGCCGGCTGAGCGCCGCCGCCAACGGCCGGGTTTTCTTCGTAGGTATCACCGTGGATCCCGAGCGCGACACGGCCGAGGTGCTGGCCCGCTACGCGAAAGCCCACAGCGCGGACGCCGGCGCGTGGGCGTTTCTGACCGGTACGCCTGCTGAGATCCGGGAGGTGACGCGGCGTTACGGGATCTATTCGCAGAAGCAGCCTCAAGGTGACGTCGACCACACGTTCCTGACCTCCCTCATCGACCAAAGCGGTACGTTGCGGGTTCAGTACCTCGGGGTCCGCTTCGACCCCGACGAGATGCTGCAGGACCTTCGCAGCCTCCTGGCCGAGGGACGACGGTGACCATTCCCCGGCGCTTCAGCGCGCGCGGTCTGAGCTGGCTACCGGGGCTGGTTGCCCGTATCCCCGCCGGGGTTCACGCCAAGCTGCTGGTCGCCTTCCTGATCATCGTGGGCCTGCTCGTCGCGGTGGGCGCGGTGGGGCTGGAGGTGCTGAGCGAGGCCAACCGCCGGGGCGAGGACCTCGTGAAGCTCCAGCGCAAGATCGCCGCCTACCGGCAGCTCCAGCACGACACCACCGCCCAGCTCTACACCGTGGCCTCGGCCCTCCTGGTGCCGGACGAACGCACGCTGGAGGCGACGCTGCGCCAGCTCAACCAGTTCGGGTACGACCTCGACCGCCTGCAGTTCGTGGCCAAGGACGAGGTCCAGTTGCTGGAGCGGGTCCGCCAGGACTACGAGCAGTTCATTCAGGTGGTGACGCGCGTGGTGGAGCTGATCAGAGCCGAACGCGCCGGCGAAGGGCGGGAGCTGCAGCTCACCCGGGCCGGGCCGCTGGCCGACCGGCTGGAGCGGCTGACCAACGAGCTGGTGAACAAGGCCGAGGCCGACATGGTGGCCAGCATTGAGGCCAGCCACGAGGCCTACCTGGGCTCGCGCGCGGTCGTCCTCGCCTTCGGCGTGGGCAGCATCGCGCTCGCCTTGCTGCTCGGCTATGCCATTTCCTGGTCGCTCATCAAACCGGTGCAGGCGATGAACGAGCGGCTGGGCCAGCTCGCCGCCGGCGACTTTGCTCAGCGGGTCCAGGTGCCCAACCGCGACGAGCTCGGGGTCCTGGCCGACAACCTGAACCGCATGAGCGCGGAGCTGGGACGGCTCTACCGCGAGCTGGAGGCGGCCAGTCGGCACAAATCGGAGTTTCTGGCCAGCATGTCCCACGAGCTGCGCACGCCGCTCAACGCGATCATCGGCTTCTCCGAGGTGCTCCAGGAGCGGATGTTCGGCGAGGTGAACCCCAAGCAGGCCGAGTACCTCGACGACATCATCGCCTCCGGTCGCCACCTGCTCGCCCTGATCAACGACATCCTCGATCTCTCCAAGATCGAGGCCGGACGCATGGAGCTGGACCTCGCCCGCTTCCACTTGCCGCAGGCGCTGGAGCACGGCCTGGCGGTGGTGCGGGAGCGGGCGGCCCGGCACGGAGTGGCGCTCGAGCTCCGTCTCGACGATGGCGTGGGCGACGTCGTCGCCGACGAGCGCAAGATCCGCCAGGTCCTCCTGAATCTGCTGTCCAACGCCGTGAAGTTCACGCCGGCCGGCGGCCGGGTGGCCCTCAGTGCATCAGCGGGGAACGGCTCAGTGGAGATCTCGGTAAGTGATACCGGGGTCGGCATCGCGCCCGGGGACCAGGAGGTCATCTTCGAAGAGTTCCGACAGGTGGGCGGCGACGGCGCGCACAAGCGCGAGGGAACCGGGCTGGGGCTCGCCCTGGCCAAGAAGTTCGTGGAACTGCACGGCGGCAAGCTGTGGGTGGCCAGCGCGGTGGGTCAGGGGTCGACGTTCACCTTCACGCTTCCGGAGCGATCATGGCCGGCGAACTGATCCTCATCGTCGAGGACAACGAGCGCAACCGCAAGCTGGTGCGCGACGTCCTCCAGTTCAAGGGGTACCAGACGCTGGACGCGGAGACCGGGGAGGACGGGGTCCGCCTGGCCCGTGAGCGCCGGCCCGCGCTGATCCTGATGGACATCCAGCTCCCCGGCATCGACGGCATCACGGCGCTGGGCCAGCTGCGCAGCGACCCGCTGACTCGCGGCATTCCGGTCATCGCCGTGACCGCCTCGGCCATGACCCACGACCGCCAGAAAATTCTCGCCGCCGGGTTCGACGGCTACCAGACCAAGCCCATCCGAGTGCAGGAGTTCCTGGAAGCCGTCCGGCGGATGCTGGAGCGCGTATGACAGCCCCGGCCAGGATCCTGGTCGTCGACGATACCCCCCAGAACGTCAAGCTTCTGGGCGATCTGCTCGGCGCGCGCGGGTACACGGTGATGACGGCATCGTCCGGCCAGGAGGCGCTGGATCGCGTCGAGGCCGAGCGGCCCGACCTGGTGCTCCTGGACGTGGTGATGCCGCAGATGAGCGGCTACGAGGTGTGCCGCAAGATCCGTGAGAATCCGGCGATGGCCATCCTGCCAGTGGTGATGGTGACCGCGCTGGATCCGGCGCAGGAGCGGCTGAAGGGCCTGGAGGCCGGCGCCGATGACTTCCTCACCAAGCCGATCAACCAGCCCGAGCTGTTGGCCCGGGTCCGCTCGCTGCTCCGCATCAAGCGGCTCTACGACGAGCTGGACGGCCTGAACCGGAATCTCGAGAGCCGGGTCCGCGAGCAGGTGGCCCAGCTCGAGCGCCTGGGCCGGCTCAAGCGCTTCTTCTCGCCCCAGCTGGCGGAACTGATCGTGGCCGGCGGCGCCGAAGACCCGCTCCGCAGCCACCGCCGCGAGGTCACCGTCGTCTTCCTCGACCTGCGGGGCTTCACGGCGTTCGCGGAGACGGCCGAGCCCGAGGAAGTGATGGGGGTCCTGCGCGAGTACCACGCCGAGATGGGCCGCCTGATCCTCGAGCACGAAGGCACCCTGGAGCGTTTCACCGGCGACGGCATGATGATCTTCTTCAACGATCCGGTGCCGGTGCCCGACCCCGCCCAGCGCGCGATCCGGATGGCCCAGGCCATGCGTGACCGCGTGGCCGAGCTGGCCGTGAAGTGGCGCAAGCGGGGGTTCGACCTCAACTTCGGCGTGGGGATCGCCCAGGGCTACGCCACCATCGGCGCCATCGGCTTCGAAGGCCGCCTGGACTACGGCGCGATCGGGACGGTGACCAACCTGGCCGCGCGCCTCTGCGGCGAGGCCCGGCCCGGCCAGATCCTCATCTCGCAGCGGGTGTTCGGGATCGTCGAGGAGCTGGTGACGGTGGAGCCGGTGGGAGAGCTGCAGCTCCGAGGATTCTTCAAGCCGATGCCCGCCTACAACGTCATGCAGCTCAAAGGCGGCGCGTAGCCCGCTCTATTTCGGCCGGCGCTCGCGGAGACGCTGGCGCTCCTCCGCCGGCATCTGCCGCCAGCGCTCGCGGAGCTGCTGACGCTCGGCCGGGGTCATCTGCCGCCAGCGCTCCCAGTTCTGCTGGACGCGCTCGCGCTCCTCGGCCGGCAGCGACTCGTAGCTGCGCCACAGCCGTAGGATGCGCTCCCGGCGCTCCGCCGGGACGCGCTGCCAGCGCTCGTATGCCGGCCGCAGCTCGTGCCGGCGCGCCTCGCCGAGCTCGTTCCAGCGCTCCAAGTCCTGGAGGATGCGGGCGTGCTCGTCCGGGGCGAGGTGGCGGCGGCGTTCCGGCGCCGTCTGGCCCCAGCCGATCTCGAGCGCAAGGAACAACCCGAGCGCCGTGAAGGCGAGGAGCCGGAAGAGCGTCATCATCCCTCGCCGCGCGCCGCCAGCCCGTCGAGTTGCTGGATCACGTCGAGATCCTCCAGGGGCTCGAGCTCCAGGCCCTCGCCCACGACTTCCTCCAGCGAGGCGACATCGGGATGCGGCGCCAGGCGCTCGCCACCCAGCCAGGCCACGACGAGCACGGCGCCGGCCAGCCCGGCCGACAGCGCTACCGGCACCGGTCGCCGCCACCAGCGCTGGCGCCCTCGGCGCGCCGCCAGTCGACCCCGAACCTCGGCCCGCCAGCGGCCCCACTGGATTTCGGAAGGGGAGGGTGCCGAAGCGCGCAACGCGGTGAGGATTGCGGCGAAGGCGTCGCGTTCCCGGCGGCAGTCGGCGCAAGAAGCCAGGTGCGCCTCGAGACGCTCCCGCTTGGCGGCGCCCAGCTCCCCCTGCAGGTACGCGATGAGATCAGTCGTCGGATGTTCCATCGCCTCAGCCCTTCGGCAGCGTGCTGCGCAGCGCCCGCAGGGCCCGGTGCAGGTGCACACGCACCGTGGTCTCCGAGCACGCCAGCACCGCCGCGATCTCCCTCGTCGGCAGCCCTTCCTCGGCGTACAGCACGACCGCCGCCCGTTGCTGCGGCGAGAGACGGCCGACCGCCTCCCACAACCGCTTCAACGCCCGCTCGCGGTCCAGCGCCTCGCCTGGCTCTTCGGTCTCGGCCGGCTGGCGCTCCAGGAGGGACCCGGCGTCGCCTGAGCCGGCCACGCCGTCTGCGGCGAAGATCCGGCGCCACCAGCGCTGACGGCGACGGTGATCGAGGCAGAGGTTGACCAGAAGACGGTAGAACCACGTCGAGAAGCGGGCCCGCCCGGCGAAGCTTCCCGCCGTCTGGTAGAGGCGCACGAACGCCTCCTGGGAGAGGTCGCGCGCCTCCTCGGCGTCACGTAGGATGGACCAGGCCAGACGCCAGGCGCGCTGCTGGTAACGCGTGACCAGAAGATCGAACGCCGCATCGTCCTTCTCGGCCACGCGCCGGCACAGCACCTCGTCCGAGGGCTCCACGTCTCCAGTTTACTGGCCGTGGTGGCGTTGGCGAATATCCCGCCGTAGCTCGCGGCGGTCCCGCCTGAGGTCACGCCGGTCATCGCGGAGATCCCGGCGGTCCTCTCGCAACTCCTTCCGGTCATCCCGGAGCTCCTCGTGCGCCGCTTTCGCGCGGTCCTTGTCCCCGTCCGTGATGGCGTCCCGAAGCTCACGATGGTCCTGGCGCAGCTCCCGACGATCCTGGCGGATCTCCTGGCGATCATGCCGGAGTTCCCGCCGGTCCTGTCGGATGTCCCTGAGATCGTCCTTGACCTCGTCGGCGCCGGCCGGCGCGACCGTCGCGACCGCCAGCGCTCCACCCAGCACCACCGCCATCCATCGGTTCATCCCGTGCCCCTCCTCGTGCTTCGTGATGACGTCCTGAATGGTAGGACGGAGTGGGGTTTGCGGTTGTTTACACCGGCCGGGCGTCGCAGCAGGGTGCCGACGATGTCTAACTGAGGCAAATATCCTAACGCCGAGGCCGGCCCCGGGCCGGGACACGGCGGGTGCACTCAGTCGAGCACCACCAGGCCACGCGCCGAGCGGTTCAGCACGGCGTGGCCGCGGCTGGTGACCAGCACGGTGTCCTTGATCTGAAGGCCGCCCCAGCCCGGCTCCCAGTACGGTGTCTCCACCCGGAGCACCATGCCCGTCAGCAGCGTCGCGCCGCTGCCCGCGGCGAGCTTGGGGCGTTCGTAGGGGTCGAGCCCGATCGCATGGCCGATCTGGGCCCGCTCGTAGTCGGGCAGGCCGGCCTTGCGGGCGGCGATGATGGCCGCCTCGAACACGCGTCCCGCCGTCACGCCCGGCGCGATCGCGTCGACGGCTTCCTCCAATCCCGCGTGGAGGGCGTCATACGTCCGCTGCTGCCGCGGGTCGGGCGGTCCCATCACCGCGGTCCGGCCCAAAGACGCGTAGTAGCCCTTGAAGGCGCAGCCGACGTCCAGGCGTGCGAGATCCCCCCGGCGCAGCGGGCGATCGGAGGGCGCGACCCAGGGCAAGGCCGCGCCCTCGCCGAACTGGACGAGCACGGCGTGGGACTCGGCTCCCCGCTTGACCACCTCCTGCGTGAAGCGCGTGGCCGCTTCGCGCTCGGTGACGCCCGGCTCCAGCATCTGGATGACCTCGTTGGCGCCCTCTTCGGCGATCAGCAGCGCGCGCTGCAGACACTCGGTCTCCCACGGGCCTTTGACTTGCCGGGCCGCCGCCAGCGCCTCGGCGCCCTCCACCACCGTCAGCGGGCCCAGGCGCTCGGTTAGCCGGCGCCAGGCGGCCAGGGTCAGCCCGTCCTGGTCGAGGCCCACACGTCCCGACCGCACCTCCAGCGCGTCCAGCGCCCCGGCCAGCGCGTCCGCTGGGGAGGCGGCGGGAGCGTGGCTCCACTCGCGGACCCGCCGTGCCGCCTCGTCGGGACGTTCGCTCTCACCGAAGACGATCTGCCCATAGCAGCGCACGTGGTCGACGGCGACGCCTTCGACGGCGACCGAGGGAAGGTCGCCGGCTGACACGGCGAGCGCGGTCCCCTGGCCGGTGAAGACGGCGTAGAGCTCCATGCCGCGGAACGAGGCCTGGAGCAGGCTACGGAAGCCTGCGACGTAGGCCAGGTTGCCCGGCGTCGTGCCGATCAGGGCGGTGAGGTCAGCGTCCTGCAGCGCGGCCGTCAGACGTTCGGCCTGATGCGGATACACGGATCAACTCCTCCTCACAGCTCGCACACCTCGTGGTACTCGTGACCCGCCACTTTGATGAAGCGCTCGGCGTGGCTGGGGTGGATGGAGAGTTGCGTCGAGAGCATGTCGGCGGTGGCCCCGACGCGCACCCCGAGCGCGGCGAGCTGGATGAGCTCGGCCGCGGCGTAGGACACCATCTGGACACCGACGATGCGTTCGGTGCCGGCCTCGAAGACCAGCTTCAGGTAGCCGCCGTCCTCGCCGGTGGTGACGCCGTTGGAGGCGCCCTTGAGGTCGTGAGTCGCCACGTGGCAGGCCATCCCACGCTGGCGGGCCTCACGGTGCGAGAGGCCGACGCGCGCGATCTCCGGCGTGGTGAAGATGGCCTGGGGGACCACGGAGAGGTCGGCGACCAGGTGGTCGCCCTGGACGGCGTTTCGGCCGGCCACGCGCCCCTCGTGAGCGGCGGTGGGCGTGAGCTGGCTGTTGCCGGCGGCGTCTCCGGCGGCGTAGACGTGGGCCACGGACGTGCGGAGGATGCGCGAGGTTTCGAGCCCGATCCGGTTGGTTGCGAGCCCGAGCGTTTCGGCGCCGAGCGAGCGGGGATCCCAGCGGCGCCCGACGGCCACGCAGACGACGTCCGCCCTGGCAACCCGATCGGCGAGCGGAGCCCCGCGCGCCTCGGGCAGGCCAGCCACGGCCTGAGGCGAGCTCGCGGCACCCGCGACAACATAATTCACGACGACGTCGCCCGGACGTCCGCTGAGCCCGGTGACGCTCACGCCGCGGTGGAACGCGACGCCCCGAGCTTCGAGGATCGCGCGGAGGTACGCCGCTACATCGGCGTCGAAGGTCGGCAGGATCTCGTCCTCCTGCCCGATCACGGTGACCTCGGCGCCGAGGTCGTTGAAGGCGCCCGCCATCTCCAGACCGATGGCTCCGGCGCCGACCAGGACGAGGCGACGGGGAAACTCGGACAGGAAGAGCAGATCGTCGGACGTGATGGCCAGCTCACGTCCGGGGATCGGCAGCATGACGGGTGCGGAGCCGGCCGCGATGATCACGCGGTCCCCGCGAACTTCGTCGCCGTCCACCTGCAGCGTGTGGGCGTCCAGGAATCGCGCCTCGCCGAGGTAGATGCGGGCGCCGGTCCGCTCGAGCTTCTCCCGCGGTGGCCTGAGCCGGGTCACGATCTCGTGCTGTCGGGCGATAACGCGCGACCAGTCCAGCCGCGGGGCCGGCGCGACGGTGCCGAACGTCGCAACCTGGCGCGCCAGCCGATGGATCCGTCCCGCCCTGACCAGGGCTTTCTTGGGAATTCAGCCACGGTTGATACAGGTGCCGCCGAGAGGGCCGCGATCGAGGAGCGCGACGCTGGCCCCGAGGTCGCGGGCCGCCTTCATGGCATTGATCCCGGCGGCGCCGCCGCCGATGATGACGACGTCGTACCGGTCCATTTAGATCAGTTCTCGGAACACTTCTCGAGAGTGCCAGGCGCGATGGTAGCGGTCGTCCTTAAATGCCATCACCGTAGTCTAGGCCACAGCGGCCGGCGTTGTGCACACAGGCGATGGGCCGCACCGGAGAGAGCGATCGGTAACGAGGCAGGGAAAGCCGCGTATGTCTTTGTGCGGTGAGGCGGAGTCGGTTCTGGGGGCAGATCGGGAATGTTCTCCTCCCGTCTTGCCCCCGATTTCGGTACCATAACGGGCGGCATGTCCTCCCGTTTGGCCCTCGAGAAAGACCCGTCTCGGCCCCGGCGGCTTGACGAGCTGGTGGACAGGCTCCAGTCACAGGGCCGCTACACCTTTATCCGGGTTGAGGCTGTGGCGGCCCTCGGCACGACCGCGGAGAGTTTTAAGAAGGCCGTTCAGATCATGACACGCCGCCGGAAGCTCGCCAGTCCCCGTCGCGGCTTCTACGTCATCGTGCCGGCGGAGTACCGAGTTGCCGGGGCGCCACCAGCGTCCTGGTACATCGACGACCTCATGAAGGCGGCGCGTACGCCGTACTACGTCGGCGTCTTGACCGCAGCTGCGCTTCACGCCGCCGCCCATCAGGGGCCGCAGGAGTTCCAGGTGGTAACCACTGGGCGCCAGCGGCCGATGGCGATTGGGCGCGACCGCATCCGATTCTTGAAGAAACGGAACCTTTCCAGGACAGAGGTCATGGCGGTTAAGACGCCGACAGGGACCATGAAGGTCTCGACGCCCGAGGCCACGGCTCTCGACCTGCTGCGCTACGTGGACGCCGCTGGATTCCTCTCGAATATCGCGACCGTCCTACACGAGCTGGCCGCGCAATGCGAACCAGGCCGGCTCGTCGGGGCAGCAGCCGCTGGGGTCGAGTTACCCCACGCGCAGCGGCTTGGGTATCTACTAGATCTCGTCGGCGCAGGCCAGCTGGCCGATCCCCTGGCCAGGTGGCTCGCCGAGCAAGGCCCGGACTGGACCAGGCTGGACCCGGGCCGGCGTGCGCGACGGGCCCGCCGGGACGCACGCTGGAGGATCCTCGTCAACGCCCGCGTCGAACCCGATTTGTGATCGCCCCGGCCTTCGTCGTCCATTGGCGCTCGGTGGTTCCGTGTGACCACCAAGTCGAGCATGACCTGATCATATCTCGGACCCTGATCGAGATTTTCTCGGACGCGGCTCTCGGAGGGGCGTTTGCCTTCCGCGGCGGCACGGCGCTCCACAAGCTGCTCCTACCAGCCCCGCTTCGCTACTCTGACGACATCGATCTGGTCCAAGTCACTCCGGGCCCCATCGGCCAATTCATGAAGGCCTTGCGTGGGCGGCTCGATCCGATTCTCGGAGAGTCGAGCTTCGGGCGTAGCCCGATCGGTCACAGCGCCGTCTATCGGTTCCGATCCGAAATCCCGCCGACGCAGCCCTTGCGACTCAAGATCGAGATCAACACACGCGAGCACTTCAGCGTCTTGGGTCATCAGGCGCGAAGGTTCGTGGTGGCGAGCCCGTGGTTCACCGGCAGGGCGGACATCGTGACCTTCCGGCCCGACGAACTGTGCGCCACAAAGCTCCGCGCCTTGTACCAGCGCGCGAAGGGGCGCGATCTGTTCGACCTCGCCGTGGCGCTTGAGCGGCAGATCGTGGATCCCGACGTCGTCGTCCGCAGCTGTCTGGAATACCTCCAGGCCGGCAGGATCTCGATTACCAGGCGACAGTTCACGAACAACCTCCGGGCTAAAATCCGGCGGCCTGAGTTCCGCCGCGATATCGAGCCGCTCCTGCCTCCCGGAGTCTGGTATGACCCAGATGTCGCGTTTCAACGCGTAATGGGCAGCCTGATTGACCGTTGGCCCGTCGCCTGAAGTTGGCTTCAGATGGCGACAAGCGCGCCCGTCACGTGGCGGGTCTCGTCGCGCCCCAGCCCTGCGATGGCGTCGGCCACGCCGTCCACCGGAACCCATCCGAGGCGATCGCGGTCGGGCATGGCCGCCCGGTTGGCCGGCGTATCCATCGTGCTGGGCAGGACGCAGTTGGCAGTGACGCCCGAGCCCTTGAGCTCCTGGGCCAGCGCCTGCGTGAAGGCGATCACCCCGGCTTTGGCCACCGTGTAGGCGATGAAGCCACCGGTCGGCGGCACCACGGCGCGGGAGCCGACGGTGACGATGCGGCCGTGACCCGCCGCCACCATCTCGGGCACGACCGCCCGAGCGGCCGTGAAGGCGCTGGTGAGGTTCAGGCTGAGCATGCGCTCCCACGCCGCCCGGTCGGTCTCGATCAGGCTTCCCGCCGCGAAGCCGCCGACAAGCGCAATCAGGATGTCCAGCCGCTGGTGTCGCGCACGAATCGACTGAACGAGGGCGGCCAGCGCGGCCTCGTCGGTGACGTCGGCCCGCGCCATCGTGAGGCGCTCGCGCTCGGCCGGCTTGACCCGGGCCTGCAGGTCCGCCTGCTCGCGGTGGACGATCCAGGGAACGCACACGGCCGCACCCTCGGCGAGCAGGCGCAACGTCACGGCCTGCCCCAGGGCGCCGGTGCCACCGGTAACCAGAGCGACGCGGCCGGAGAGTGTCACGCCAGGTTATTGGAGCGGGGTCCGTGAGCCCGGCTCGTTCCGTGGGTGGCCTGTTCGAGGCGCGCTGGGTTCATTCTGCCGCGGGGATGGCCATGATCGCCGAGCGCTGAACGTCCTCGTACCGGACCTTGCCGACGTCGAAGTCGGCCAGGTTCTCTTTGAGCTTTCGGAACGTCTGCTCGAAGGGGGGCAGCGTCTTGCGCCCGCGCGTCAGGGGGGTCGTCCGGGCCAGCACGTAGTTCTTGACGTAGGGATGGTTGATTCCCCGCTTCTTGATCCGGGCCACCACCCCGGCCAGGACCTCGTCGGCGGCCTTGACGAGATCGGCGCGCTCCCGCCGCTCCTCCAGGCCCCGGCGCAGGGTCGTCTTGAGGAACTTGTCGACGCGCCGCAGGATGGGCGCGAAGGCGCCGCCGGCGAACCGCTTGTTGCCCTCGTAGAGGAGGCCGAGCGTGATGAAGTGGGGCGACTCGAACTGGAAGGCCCAGTCCTCCTCCGTGGTGGAGGGCTGGCCCTCGGCCAGGCCGCGGTACATGCGAATCACCTCGAGCGACTTCTCCTTGAGGTTGTGGGCCTTCTCGACGTTCAGCGGCAGGATCTGATAGCCGACCTCGGGCTCGACCACCAGGATGGCCGGAATGTGCTTGGCCTTGAGCTTCTCGAGCACGGCCCGCCGGTGGTTGCCGTTGGGCGTCCAGTACGTGCCGGGCTGCGGCGAGAGCGCCACCACCGGATCCACGAAGCGGTCGATCCGCTTGACCGACTCGGCCAGGCGCTTGACGTGAGTGGGGGACAGGTCACGCTGGTAGGGGCTCGCCTCCACCTTGTCCTGCGGCAGCAGGCAGAAGATCTGCCAGTGCTCGCCCACCGGCTCTTGATAAATCGCCAGCACCTGGCCGCCGTCACGCTCGACCTGGGTGGCCAGCTCGCGGGCCGCCTTGGCCGGCTCCTTGTCGGGATAGACCGCCCACCCAGCCATGGCCGCGCCTCACGCCGCCGCGCGAACCGGGGTTCCCAATGCGCGGCGCCAGAGGGCCTGGGCGCTACCGTAGATCCCCGATGGCAGGAAGATGATGAAGAGCACCAGAAGCAGCCCATAGATGGTCTCGGCCATGCCGATGAACTTTACCCCGAAGACCACTCTGAGGTATTCGGACAGCGCGATCGTCAGCGCCGTGCCCACCGTGGGTCCCAGGAGCGAGTACATCCCACCGAGCACGACGGCGAAGACGATGCGCAGCGACACACCGATGCCGGCCAGGGTCTCCGGGTTCACGTACGTGATGTACTGGGCGTAGAGGACGCCCCCCACCGCGGTCAGCGCCGCCGACAGCGCGGTGATGGCCAGCTTGAAGCGCGTGACGCGGATGCCCACGGAGGCCGCTGCCGTCTCGTCTTCCCCGATCGCCTCCATGGCCGCCCGGGCCATGGAACGGTCCAGGCGATGCCACACCCAGAGCCCGCCCAGCCACACGACGAGCGAGGCGTAATAGAAGACCCGCCGGTCCGTGTACTGGATGGCCAGCAGGCTCGCGTCGGAACCGGCCGGGTTCAGCGTCAGCCCCAACGACCCGCCCGTCCAGTCGCGCTCGGCGATGAGGAGCAGGCGGATCACCTCACCGACGGCGAGCGTCACCAGAGCGAAGTAGTGACCGACGATTCCAAAGCGCGAGCATGGATAGGCGACCACCAGGGCGAGGGCGACGGCTGCGGCCATCGCTACCACCACGCCGATCCAGGGCGTCAGCCCGTAGAAGTTCCAGAGGAGCGTCGTGGTGTAGGCGCCGACCCCGAGGAAGGCGCCGTGCCCCAGGGAGACGAGGCCGAAGCGCCCCATCAGGGACCAGGCGGTGCCGATGAAGGACCAGATGAAGATCTGGACCACCACGAACACGACGTACTCGCGCATGCCGCCTATCGGCGCGAAGGGCAGGGTGGCGACAGCGAGGAGGAGGACGGCGCCGAGGGCACGCGAGCCTGTCATTGCCGCTTGGCCAGGATGCCGCCGGGGCGGATGAACATGAGGACGATGAACAGGGCGAAGGCGATGACGTAGCCCATCTCGGTGGACCAGGCCACCCCGCCGATCGAGATGATCTCGCTCAGAATGAACGAGGCGATGAAGGCGCCCACCATGTTCCCCAGCCCGCCCAGCACGCAGATCATGAAGGTGATCGGGCCGAAGGCGGCCCCGAAGTGGGGATGCACCGAGTACTGGATGCTCAGGAGGGCGGCCGCCACCCCGGCCAGGGCGCCGCCCACCGCCGAGGTCACCACGTACACGCGCTGGGGATTGGCGCCCATCAGGGCCATGGCGCCCCGGTCCTGGGAAACGGCCCGGATGGCGGTGCCGATGTATGTCCGCGTCAGGAAGATGTAGAGGCCGATCATGACCAGGACGGCCAGGACGAAGGCCAGGAGACGGGCGAACGAGATGAACATGCCGCCCACTTCGAGGGTCGGGAGGGTCAGGCGCACCGAGCGGTGGTCGGTGGTCCACAGGAACGTGGCCAGCGACTGGACGAAGAAGAGCAGCCCGCCGGTAGCCAGGAGCTGGTTCACGGGCGGGCTGTTCAGGATAGGCGTGATGATGAGGAGGTGGACGGTGATGCCGAGGAGTACGCCGAGGGCGACCCCGGCCAGCGCCCCCAGCCAGAGCGGCCACCCGTAGACCATGACCAGGAAGTACACCAGGTACATGGACAGCATCACGAGGTCGACGTAGACGATCCAGACGATGTCCAGCACGCCGAAAATCAGGTTGAGTCCCAGCGCGAGCAGGGCCAGGACGCCGCCCAGGAGTACCCCGTTCAGCGCGGCCTCGGCGAGGAGCAGCGGGTTGTTGACGACGAGATCGAGGAGGCTGCTCACAGGCCCACGTACGCCTTTCTGATGAAGTCCTGCTCGCTCAGCTCGTCGGCCCGGCCCTCCCGCTTGATGCGGCCGACCTCGAGCAGATAGGCGCGATCGGCCAGCTTGAGGACCTGACGGACGTTCTGTTCCACGATCAAGAGCGTGTAGCCCTCCTCGCGGATGCGCCGGATCAGATCGAAGAGCCGCAGCACCAGGACCGGGGCCAGCCCCATCGAGGGCTCGTCGAAGAGGATCAGCCGCGGGCGCGACATCAACGCGCGACCGATGGCCAGCATCTGCTGCTCGCCGCCGGAGAGGCTGCCCGCCCGCTGCCGCTGCCGCTCGGCCAGCGCGGGGAACAGGGCGTACACGCGCTCGAGGCTCTGCCGGTAGTGCCGGCGGGCCGCCGGCAGGAACGCGCCCATCTTGAGGTTGTCGGCGACGGTGAGCGCCGGAAACAATCGCCGACCCTCGGGCACGTGGGCAATGCCGTGGCCGACGATGTCGTGCGCGGGACGTCCGGCCAGGGACTCGCCCTCGAAGACGAGATCGCCCTCACGAGGCGGTATCACGCCCGAGATGACTCGCAGCAGCGTCGTCTTGCCGGCGCCGTTGGGGCCGACGACGGCGACGGCCTCGGCCTGGTTCACCGCGAGGCTCACGTCCCACAAGGCCGTGAAGTGTCCGTACCCGGCGGTGACGCTCCTCAGCTCGAGCATGGGCGCCGGCCCGCTCATGTCAACACGATCTTCTCGCCGAGGTAGGCCTCGATCACCCGTGGATCCTCGGCGACCTCGGCCGGGCGCCCTTCGGCGATCTTCTCGCCGTGGTCCAGGACCACCACGCGATCGACCACGCGCATCAACGTGGCCATGATGTGCTCGACCCAGACGATGGTGATCCCGAGCTGGCCGCGGATCTGCCGCAGCAGCTCGGCGGCGCTCAGCATCTCGGTCGGATCGAGGCCACCCAGGCTCTCGTCGGCCAGCAGGAGCCTGGGGCCGGTGGCCAGGGCCCGCGCCAGCTCGAGCTTCTTGAGGCCGCCGGCGCCGAGGAGGGCCGGCGAGGCCTCCGGGTCGGTGGGCAGGCCCACCAGGACCAGCATCTCGCGGGCGCGCTCCCGCGCCTCGTCACTGCTGCGGCGGTCGGTGCCGAAGTGGGCGGCCACGGCGACGTTCTCGAAGATCGAGAGCTTCCGGAATGGGCGCGGGATCTGAAAGGTCCGGGCCAACCCGCGGTGACAGACGGCATCGGGAGTGAGCCCGGTGATGTTCTCGCCGTGAAAGTGAATGGCACCGGCCGTCGGCGTCAGGGTGCCCGAGATGCAGTTGAAGGCGGTGGTCTTGCCGGAGCCGTTGGGTCCGATCAAGCCGAGGATCTCGCCCTCCTTGACCTCGAACGACACGTTGTTGAGCGCGGTGAACCCTCCGAACCGCTTGGTAAGTCCGCTAACTGTCAGCACGAGGACAAGGCGGGGAGGGGGCCGTCGAAGCCCCCTCCCGCTGGCTTCAACGCGAAAGGTACGGTGAGGAGGCCGGCAGCAGCACGGGCGGCTGGGCCATGCCCGCCACCACCGGCGGGTAGACGTGCTTGAACTCGCCGTCCACGACCTGGAAGACGGCGACGAAGGCGCGCGCGTTCTGACCGGCCATGGGGTGCCCGGACGGGTTGAACTTCACGCCGTAGCCCTGCATCGTCCCGCCCTCCGGGATGTCCGTCTCGCGGGCGGCCTTGGCCAGGGCCTCCGGGCCGAAGCCGCCGTGCTTCTGGATGGCCCGCGGCAGCACGTCGTTGAGGAGGATCCACATGTTGTTGAAGCCCATCGACACGTGCGGCGCCACCTGGCCGGTGGGGATGTTGGGCTCGAAGGCCTTGTAGCGCTTGAGCATCTCCTGGGTCAGCTCGGCCAGGCCGGGCTTGAGCTTCTTGGGATCGACGAGCTGGGAGGCCGGCGGATCCGTCGTGTTGAAGCCCTCGACGTCGTTGCCGAACGCCTCCTTGAGCTTGGCCAGCTGGCTGTGGCCGGCGCCGTGTCCAATGTAGATCTTCGTGCGCAGGCCCTGCTCCTTGGCCTGCCGCAGGAAGAGTGCGATGTCGGGGTTGTAGCCGGTGTGGAAGATGACGTCGGGTCGGGCGGCCCGCAGCTTCGTCACCAGCGAGCTGAGGTCGGGCGCCTGCGCCGAGAAGCCCTCCTTGAGGACGATGTTCATGCCCTGCTTCTTGGCCTCCGATTCGTTGGCCGCCGCCACGCCGGCGCCGTAGGGACCGTCCTCGTAGATGATGGCAACCCGCACGTCCTTGACCGCCTTCTTGAGCTTGCCCTGGGCGTTGGCGGCCACGTACTGTACCGTGGCCTCGCCGAAGAGGCTGCCGTTGGGCTGGGGCCGGAAGGTGTACTGGAGGTTGCGGTCCTTCAGCGCCGCGTCGGCGATGGCGGTGGTGATCCAGAGGAATCGCTTCTGCTTGTCCACCTTCTCGGCGAGCGGCACGGCGTGGGCGCTGGAATAGATGCCGGCCAGGATGTCAACCTTCTCGACGTTGAGCAGCCGCTCGGCCTCGTTGATGGCGGTCTCCGCCTTGGACTGGCTGTCGCCGTCGACCTGGACGATCTTGTATTTGCCGAGTACCCCGCCGCGCTCGTTGACGTAGTCGATGATCATCTTGGAGCCGCGATAGACGTTCAGGGAGCCGGCCGCCGAGAACGGACCGCTGTGGTCGTACAGGAGCCCGATCTTGATGGTCTGGCCCTGGGCGTCGGCGGGCGGTGGGGGCGTGGTGGAGAACGCCAGCAACGCGACGAGGACGAGCGCGAGCAGGACGCGCAATGATTTCATCCAGCGCTACCTCCTGGGTCGAAAAGTGCTCGTAACGTTAGCACGCGCCGCGCCGGGCGTCCACGGCTCAGGCCGGCCGTCCGGTCTTCACGGCATAGACCATCCACTCCTGTCCGGCGCGCCGCTCGACCGGACGGGGCGGGGGGAACTCGCGCTCGATGTGGAAGCGTGGGGCCAGCCGCCGCCGCACCTCCGCCTTGGCCACGGGGAATGGCGGTCCGCCGCCACCGCTGCGGATGGGGAAGAAGCAGCCGAGCAACCAGCCGCCGGACTTGAGGATGGCGGCCATGACCCGGACGTACTCGGCGCGTCGACGGGGATCGATCGCGCAGTAGCAGGTGTACTCCCACACGCCGTCGAAGGCGTTGGCGTAGTCGCGTTCCAGCGTGAAGATGTCCCGCTGCTCGAAGACGGCGGGAACACACGCCTGGTGGGCCAGGCGGCGCGCCTCCACCACCGCGGCATCGGCGAAGTCAAAGCCCACCACGTCCCAGCCTCGAGCCGCCAGGAGCCGGGCGTCGTGGCCGCGTCCGCAGCCTGGCACGGCCACGCGGCCGCGAGGCGGCGGCATCGTCTCGATGAGATGGACCAGGGAAGGATGGGGCGCGCCCATCTCCCAACCGTCCCGGCGCTCCTGGTAGAGCTCCTGCCAGAACCCGGGCGTGTTCACCACCGCCATCACAGCGGCCGTCGGCAGGACGGCTCGGGTCACCGCAGGCGGTAGAGAGGCGCGAGTGCCCGAAACGTTTCCAGGGCGGCCTCTCGATACTGGGCTTCCGTCCAGCGGGCGGCCTCGGCGGCGGGCACGGCGCGCCCGACCACGAGCTGGCCGTCGCGGGTGCGGGTGAGCTCGTCGCTCAGCTCGCTGAGCCGCTCGGGCCCGAGATCGGCCAGGGGCGCCGCGGGCTCCTCGTCGTGCTCGTTCTTGAACCAGCTGAGCCCCTTGACGCGCCCGAGCACCGGACCCAGCTTCGGCGCGCTCTTCCTCCAGGCCGCCGCCCAGCGGCGTTTGTCGGCGTGCTCGGGACCGACCTCGAAGAGGAAGCGCACGCAGTTGCGGCAGACGGCGACCTTGAAATGCGGGTGCTTCTTGTAGCCGCGCTGGTCGCCGGCGAAGGCGACCCAGGTGTCGCCCGGCGGGTTCACCGTGCGGCGGGCGTGCTTGGCCACGTGCGCGAACGTCTGCTCGCCGGTGGTCCGCTGGATGGCCGGAGCCAGGCTGTGACCCAAGGCCTCCAGCTTGGGCCGGATGCGCGTCCGGATTTCCTGCATCCGCGGCTGGAACCCCTTCACGTCGAAGACCTTGAAATCGGCGGCGCTGAAGGCACACGACGACATGGTTCCACTCCTTCGATGAAGGGCAGGGTGACGTGAGACGGGTGCTCGGCATCGTGGTGGATCCTACAGCTCGTCCAGGGGGAAGATCGGGCGGCGGACGTTCTTGAAGGTGAAGCGCGAGAGATTGGACGAGGACAGCCCGGGGGCATCGACCTCGATGATGGCGTGGGCCAGCGGCTCGAAGGCCGCCCGGAAGTGAACCGTTGACTTCACCACCACGATCTGCTCGGCCGTGGGCTCGATGCCCACCAGGCGGATCATCTCGGGGTCGAGGGTCTGCCAGCGGAGTGAGATGAGGATGATCTTGACCCCGTCGGCCTCGAGGACGGCGGTGGGGCCCAGTCGCCCGGGAAGTCCCCGGAACATCGGGCCCTTGTGCACGAAGTGCCCGTCGGACAGCGCGCGCACGCGCCCGGTGACCCGGACCGGCGCGCCGTGGCGGTCGTCAACCTTGCCGCCCACCTCGAGGCTGACCGTGGCGCCGACACCCGCTCGGACGCAGGCGGCGGCCGCCGCCGGATCCCACAGGCACGCGGCCGTCGCGCTCGGCGCGCCCACGCGGAACAGTTCGCGAAGGATCTCGGTGCCGTCGCCGGCCGCGCCGCCGCCGGTGTTGTCGGCGATGTCGGCGAGGATCACTGGGCGGCCGGGGAGGGCTAGCGCCCGGGCCACGGCCTCCCGGACCGGGACCGCCGTGTGCAGGAACTCGCGCCGGCCCGCCCACGCCTCTTCGGCCAGCCGGTCGGCCAGGCGATCGGCCAGTGCTTGGTCGGTGTTGGTGACGACGTAGAGGCTGAGGCCGGCGTCGTGGATGTCGGCGAGGGGGAAGCCGGCGAAGATGGAGATGGAGACGACGCCCGGCTGGCGTTCCATCTCGTCGGCCAGATCGTAGAGCCGGCGCATCGGGCCCCGCGTCGTGAGCTGGCCGGCGATGGGCGGCAGCAGCGGCGGCCGGCGGAAGGCCACCGCCGGCCGCAGGCGCCCGGCGGCGACGTCGAGCAGGCGCAGCGTCGCCTCGAGTCCGCGCTCGGCCATGTCTACGTGCGGGTAGGTCTTGTAGCCGTGGAGCAGGGTGGCGTGGCGGACCATGGCGTCGCTGACGTTGGCATGGAAGTCGAGCGTGACGGCCACCGGCGTGTCGGCCCCGACCACCGCGCGCACCGCGGCCAGGAGCTCGCCCTCGCCGTCCTCGAGCTCGGCCGGAACCATCGCGCCGTGCAGATCGAGGAGCACGCCGTCGAGGGGCCCGGCGGCGGCCAGGTCGGCCTTCAGGCGCTCCGTCATCTCGGCGTAGAATTTTTGGGCCACGGGTCCGGCCGGCGAGGCCGCGGCGGCGACGGAGGGCAGGAGCGTCACGCCGCGCTCGGCGGCGGCATCGATCATTCCGCCCAGGCAGGTGCCGGTCCGGCGATAGGCCTCGAAGATCTCGCCGCCGTAGCGCAGCTCGCGGGCCGCGAACTGGCGTCGGTCGGTTGGCAGGGTGCTGAAGGTGTTCGTCTCGTGTGAGAACATCGCGACGAAGAACCGCACGACGCCTCCCTGGGGCGCGGCCCCGGCGAAACGGGGGTAGTCTACGCGGCGGAGGCGGGCGCTTTCAACGCCGAATAGGCGAGGCCGGTCAGAGCTTCATGTGGGGATCGAGCCAGTCGCGGAGCGCGTTCCCCATGAGGTTGATCACCAGCGTGGTGACGAAGATCGCGAGGCCCGGGAAGGTGGCGATCCACCACATGTTCAGCATGTAGAGGCGCCCCTCGCCGAGCATGTTGCCCCAGGCGGGGGTCGGTGGCTGCACGCCCAGGCCGAGGAAGGACAGGAAGGACTCGAGGATGATCACCTGCGCCACCTGGAGGGTCGCGATCACCACGACGAGGGAGACGAGGTTGGGGAAGATCTGCCGAACTATGATCCGGGCGTGACTCATGCCGAGGGCCCGCCCGGCCAGGACGAACTCCCGCTCGCGCATGGCCAGGGTCTCCGCGCGCACGACACGGCAGTAGATCGGCCAGCCGGCCACGCCGAGGACGATGATCATGTTGGTCAGGCTGGGACCGAGGACGGCGATGACCGCGAGGGCCAGGAGGACGAAGGGGAAGGTGAGCATCACGTTCACCAGGGTCATGATGGTCCAGTCGGTCCGGCCTCCGAAGTAACCCGCCCCCAGCCCCAGGAGGACGCCGATGGTAGCCGAGATGAGCACGGCCGACACGCCCACCACCAGCGACACACGGCCGCCGTAGACGATGCGCGAGAGCAGGTCGCGGCCCACCTGGTCGGTGCCGAGCAGGTTCTCACGCGTCCCGCCGTCCATCCAGGCGGGAGGAGCCAGGCGATGCCGGATGTTCACCGCGAGCGGGTCGTGGGGCACCACCGTCGGGGCTAAGGCCGCGCTGGCCACGATCAGGAGCATGATCGCGGCCGCCGCCACCCCCCACTTCAGTCGCCAGAGGCGGCGCAGCGCGGCGCGGGCGCGGATCGGCTCGGCGGTGACCGGGCCCGTCGTCGGTTCGAGGGCGAGATCGCGCCCGGCCGCGGTCGCCTTCACGCGCCCACCCGGATGCGCGGATCGATGAGGCCGACGATCATGTCCACGATGAAGTTTGCGGACACGATGATGAGGGCGAGCAGGACCACCGCGCACTGGACGACGGGGAAGTCCTGGTTCCGGATCGACTCCACCGTGAGGGTGGCCACCCCGGGCCAGGCGAAGACGGTCTCGGTCACGATGGCGCCGCCCAGGAGCTGGCCGAACTGGAGCCCGAGCACGGTGACGACCGGGATGCAGGCGTTCCGGAAGGCGTGCTTGACGACGACGAGGCGCTCGCCCACCCCCTTGGCCCGCGCCGTCTTGATGTACTCCATGTTCATGACCTCGATGAGCCCGGAGCGCACCAGCCGCATGGTGATGGGCGCCAGGAACGCGCCCAGGGTGAAGGCCGGCATGAGGAAGTGCTGCCATGTCCCGTAGCCGGAAGCGGGCAGCCACTTGAGCCGCACGGCGAAGAGGATGATGAGCATGATGCCGAGCCAGAAGATGGGCATGGCCTGCCCCGTCACCGCCACCACCGTGCAGAGGTTGTCCACGAGGGAGTGCCGTCGGAGGGCGGCGAGGGTGCCGAGGGGCAGCGCGATCAGGAGGGCGACACCCAGGCCGGCCAGCGTGAGGAAGATCGTCGGCGGCATCCGCTCCAGGACCAGCCCGAAGGCGGGGACATCGCCGTACCAGGACTTCCCGAAGTCGCCGCGTACGGCCCGGCTCGCGAACTTCCCATACTGGACCCAGATCGGCTGGTCCAGACCCAGGAGTTTCCGAAACCGCTCGTGCTCCTCCTTGGGGGCCGTCTCGGGGACCATCAGGACCACGGGATCGCCGACGACGTGGAGGATGGAGAAGGCGAGGATCGAGATGCCGAGGATGACGACGACGAGCTGGACGAGCTGCCGGCCGAGGTAGCGCTTCATGGTGTCGGGGGGGCCTGGACCCCCCCGAACCCCCCGCACGCGCTGTGGGCAGTCACCGTCCGCCGAACCCCCCGTCCGGGGTGTGGGCAGTCACCGTCCCCGGGCTACTTCGTCCGCGGGGTCACGGTGTAGATTCGGTCGATCTCGTCCCGCGGCGCCTCGTAGTCAATGCGGTTGCTCACGCCCCAGACGCCGCGGAGGCCCCACTTGAAGAGGTAGGCGGCGTCGTCGAACAGGATGCGTTGCGCCTTGGCGTAGATCTCGGCTCGCTTCCTCGGATCCAGCGTCGCCCGCCCGGCGTGGACCATGGCGCTCCTCCTGTCTTCTACTTCGTGCGGGGTCGGGCGACGAACATGCGGTCGATCTCGTCTCGCGGGGCGTCGTAGTCCACGCGGTTGGAGACCCCCCACACTCCCCGCAGCCCCCACTTGAAGATGTAGGCGGCGTCGTCGAAGAGCAGCTTCTGGGCCTTGGCATAGATCTCCGCCCGCTTC
>Ga0187892_10000348_pt1 | contig 122304 bp, 127 predicted proteins | sample MA1701073metaG_FD_139345 | JGI IMG/M metagenome (GOLD analysis project Ga0187892, IMG submission 139345) | Bio-ooze microbial communities from a basaltic lava cave in the Kipuka Kanohina Cave System on the Island of Hawaii, USA - MA170107-3 metaG ... | reverse complement strand
TCGGTCACCCTCGCGCGGTTGCGCTTTGCTTCACTCGCAGTGGTCTGCTCATGGGAGGACTTGCACCTCCAAGATCGCGCCCATGCTGGGCGCACAACGAAAAGCCCGGCCGGAGCCGGGCTTTTCACGAGGCGATCGTGCCTTACTGCGGGGCGACGCCGCCCGTGCCGAGGTTGAAGAACTCGCTCGAGCTCTTCGGCGCGGACGAATCCTCGTCACGCAGGTACTGCGTCAGGTCGATCCCGTCCGCCTTGGGCATGAGCTCGAGCTGCGCGGTGTCGGCGGCTGCGAGCGGCGCGGCGGCGGCAAGACCGATGGCGGTCAACAGCATGGCAAGTTTTTTCATGATGGTCTCCTTTCGTCGGTAGTCAGCTCGCCTCCGGCTGGAACCGTTTTCCAGTGAGGCGCTGATGTTTCCATTATCCCGTTCGGGGCCGCGAAAATCAGTGAACGGTGACGGCTCGAACGTGTGAACTGTGCACACCGGGACGAGGCGCGCTCGGTCACGCGTCGTGCGCTCGCCGCTGCGCCAAGCGAAGCGTGCTCCGCACCAGGCGCGCGAGCTTGCGCGCTTTCGATGACCTCTTCATCGCGCACCTCCCTCGTTGCCGCACCGCGCGGCTGCGCCGCCCGGCGTTGCATGGTTGCGCCAGTGGGGTGTCTCGATCACGTGACCCGTGTAGGGCGCGGCCTCGCCTGCGGCATAGCGGCACGCCGCAACCGAGCGGCCTCGGCGCAGCGCCTGGCGCTCGCTCACGGGCGGGAGCGGTCGACCAGGTCGTAGCCCGAAGGTGGCGCCGCGTCGATGACCCGCGGCGTCGGGTCCGACAGCGCGAGTTCGCGCGGCGCCCGATAAGGGTCCGCGTAAATGCCGCTCGCGGTCGCGACCCCGGCTTGCGCCGAGACGAGGCCGAGCAGCGCGACTGCGATCAGTTTGCGTTTCGTTCCCATCTCCTATGCTTGAAGTTTCGGTCCGTGGTGCGGGCCGCAAGGCCCGTCGCTCACGCATAGGGACGGGGTAGCCGTCGGCGCCGGGACGGCGCAGCGAACCAAGCCGGACGCGCGGAGTGAACTATGCACGTCCGCCTGGAGGGCGGCGTGGGATTGCGTCGCCGGGCCGCGGGCCTGCGACCGTCAGCGACGCGCGCGAGACCTCATTGCGAAGACGAGCCGCCGAAGTAGTCCGGATCGACTTCGCCGGCGTAGCACACGGGTGAGCTCAAAGCGCTCGGCTCGCCCGCGAGCGGCGCGCCGAGGAACTCGAGACGCGGGCCGTCGCGGCGATAGAGGCCGCGCTCGGTGACGATCCAGTCCATCGGGATGTCGTGCGGCTGCGGATGGAGCGTCTCCAGGTGCGCCGCTTCGTAGGCGATGCCGATCACCACGGGCCGCGCCGCCATGGCCGCGAGGGTGCGGTCGAAGAACGCGCCGCCGTAGCCCAGCCGGTAGCCGGCGTCGTCGAAGCCGACCATGGGCAGCAGCACGGTGTCGGGTCGCACCTCGGCGCCCGCTTCCGGGTAGGGGATCTCGTACGGGCCGCGCGCGAGCCGCACGCCGGGGTGCCACTCGCGGAAGACGAGCGGCGTTCGCGGCGCGACGACGACCGGGAGCGCGGTGATCGCGCCGCGGTCGCGAATCCGCCGGGCGAGGAAGCGGGCGTCGTACTCGTTCTTGTACGGCCAGCAAAACGCCACCACCCCGCGCGCGAGATTGGGGAATCCCCGCTCCAGATGGCCGTCGATCGCCGCGCGATGTTGCAGGATTGTCAACGGATCGAGCGCGACCCGCTCGGCGAGGAGCCGGGCGCGCAGCTCGCGGCGCCAGACTTTGACTTCCTCCGGTGTCATCGGGCTTCCTGCCGGAAAAACGACCGCCGCCGGCGGCGTTTTGCGCGTAGCCGTGTGCTATTCTTCGCGCGCTTGGTGAGCATCGTCCGCGATATGGTACCCATGCCGCGAGTTTGCGCGTTTCGGCTCGCCGCGGCGCTCGCCCTGGCGCTGCCGCTCGCCGCCCCCGCCGCGCCGCGCGGCAAGATGTCGCAGGACGATCACTTCCTCGCCGCCCAGGAAGCGTTCGAGAAGGGCCGGGCGGCGCAGCTCGCGAGCCACGCCGACGCGCTCCGCGACCACGTCCTCGAGCCGTACGTCGAGTACTGGAAGCTGCGCCTCGCGATCGACGACCTGCCGACCGCGACCGCGCGCGATTTCCTCGCGCGCCACAACGGCGCGCTCGTCGCCGACCAGCTCCGCCGCGAGTGGCTGAAGGCGCTCGCGCGGCGGCAGGCGTGGGACGAGTTCGACCCCGAGTATCCGCAGCTCGCCGGCGACGACCCCGAGCTCGCCTGCCTCTCGCTGCAGTCGCGGTGGCGGCGCGGCGACGGCGCGGCGCTCGAGGAGTTTCGTCGCGTCTGGGCGAGCCCCCGCGACCTCCCCGACGGCTGCCAGCCGATCGCCGAGAGCGAGATCGCCGCCGGCCGCCTGAGCGCGCGGCACGTCTGGGATCGCGCGCGGCTTCTCTTCGAGATCGGGCAGTTCACCGGGGCGAAACGCCTGCTCGGCGCGCTGCCGCCGGGCGAGGCGCCCGACGAGCGTGCGTTCGAGTCGGTCCGCCGCGGCGCGCAGGGGTTCCTAGCGGGCGCGGAGAAGCTCGATCTGAAGAAAAGGCCGAACCGGGAGCTCGTGCTGTTCGCGCTCGCCCGGACGGCGCGCAGCGACGCCGACGTCGCGGAGCGTCACTGGACGCGCAGCCTCCGGGAGCGGTTCCCGCCCGAGGACCAGGCCTGGGCGTGGGGTCAGCTCGGCGCGCACGGTGCGCGCCAGCATCATCCGCGCGCCCTGGAGTGGTTCGCAAAAGCCGACGGCATCGCCCTGCGGGAGGACCAGCTCGAATGGCGCGTCCGCGCGGCGCTGCGCGAAGGCGACTGGCGGACGGTGCGGGCCGCGGTCGAGCAAATGAGCCCGCTCGGCCGCAACGACCCCGCGTGGCTCTACTGGCACGGACGCGCGCGGCGCTCCCTGGGGCAGCCCGAGGAAGCGCAAATCCTCCTCGCCCGGGTGGCCGGCGAGCATCACTTCTACGGCAAGCTCGCGCTCGACGAGCTCGGCCGCTCGCTTTCGATCCCGCCGCGCGGCTACACGCCTACCGCGCCCGATCTCGCGGAGGCGGCGGCGAATCCCGGTCTGCGCCGCGCCGTGGCGCTGCTCAGGCTCGGCCTGCGGATGGACGGCATCCAGGAGTGGAACTGGGCGGTGCGGGCCATGGACGACCGGCAGCTCCTCGCCGCCGCCGAGTTCGCCGGCGCGAACGAGATCTGGGACCGCGCGATCTTCACCGCCAACCAGACCGTCGGGTTGCACGACTTCAGCGTGCGGTTCCCCGCGCCGTACCGCGACGTGCTCGGCGAGCAGGCGCGCTCGCAGGGGCTCGACGAGTCCTGGGTGCTCGGGCTGGTGCGGCAGGAGAGCCGGTTCAGCGCCAGCGCCAAGTCCTCGGCCGGCGCCTCGGGCCTGATGCAGCTCATGCCGCGGACGGCACAGTGGGTGGCGCGGCGCCTCGGGATGAGGGGGTTCTCCACCGCCCAGCTCACCGAGGTCGACGTGAACGTCGCGCTCGGCACGACCTATCTCAAGTACGTGCTCGACTCGGTCGACGGCCAGCCGGTGCTCGCGGCGGCCGCGTACAACGCCGGGCCGGGTCGCGCGCGCAAGTGGAAGGCGGACCGCCCCCTCGAGGGCGCGATCTACATCGAAACGATCCCCTTCAGCGAGACGCGCGAGTACGTGAAGCGGGTGATGAGCAACACCGTCTACTACGCCGCCTTGTACGGCGGCGACGAGCGCTCGCTCAAGGCGCGGCTCGGCGTCGTCCCGTCGCGCCGGTCCGGCGAGGGCTACGAGGCGACGATCACCGGCTACGCGACGCTAGAATAGCGGGCGCGCGCCCACCGCGCCGGTGGGACCTCGATGCCTTCCTCACCAATGGCCAGGATCTGTGTCCTCGGCGGGTCCGGCTTCATCGGCCGCCACATCGTCGAGAAGCTCGTCGAGCGCGGCGACTTCGTCGTCGTGCCGTCGCGCCGGCGCGAGCGCGCCAAGCACCTGATCACCCTGCCCACCGTGCAGGTGGTGCAGGCCGACGTGCACGATCGCGCGGCGCTCGAGCGGCTGATCGCGGGCTGCGATGCCGTGATCAATCTGGTCGGCGTCCTGCAGAGTCGCAGCGGCGACCCCTACGGGCCCGACTTCCTGCGCGCGCACGTCGAGCTGCCGCAGAAGGTGATCGCCGCGTGCCTCGAGACGAAGGTGCCGAGGCTCCTGCACATGAGCGCGCTGCGGGTCGCGCCCGACGGCCCGAGCCAGTATCTGCGCTCCAAGGCCGACGGCGAGGCGGCGATCGTCGGGGCGCGCGGCGAGCTCGCCACCACGATCTTCCGGCCGTCGGTCGTGTTCGGCCCCGACGACCGGTTCCTCAACCTGTTCGCGAAGCTCGCGCGCTGGCTGCCGATCATCTTCCTGGGATCTCCGGACGCGAAGTTCCAGCCGGTCTACGTCGAGGACGTCGCGCGGGCCTTCGTCGCTAGCCTCGACGAGGACGAGGCCGTCGGGCGCGCGTACGACCTCGCCGGGCCGCGGGTCTACAGCTTGCGCGAGCTCGTGGACTATGCCGGCCGCCTCGCCGGGCATCCGCGGCCGATCGTGGGCTTGAGCCCGCGGTTGTCGTACTGGCAGGCCTGGGCGATGGAGCTCGCGCCGGGCAAGCTCCTGAGCCGCGACAACCTCCGCTCCATGACCGTCGACAGCGTCTCCGACGCGCCGCTGCCGTTCGGCCTCCAACCGACGCCGCTCGACGCCGTGGCGCCGGTGTACCTCAAGGGGGTCTACCCGCGGTCGCGCTACAGCGTGTTCCGCTATTACGCCGGCCGGAAGTCGCGCGAAGTATGACGCAGGCGACGCTCGTCATCGGCAACAAGAACTACTCCTCCTGGTCGATGCGGAGCTGGGTGCTGCTGCGCGCCCTCGGGGTCGAGTTCGAGGAGGTGCTGCTGAAGTTCCACACCGAGGGCTGGCGGCAGAACATCGGCCGCTGGTCGCCGTCGGGGCGGGTGCCGGTCCTGTGGCTCGACGGCGAGGCGATCTGGGACACGCTCGCCATCGCCGAGACCGTCGCCGAGCGCTGGCCGGAGAGGCAGGTCTGGCCGCGCGCGCCGCGCGCGCGGGAGGTCGCGCGCTCGATCGCGGCGGAGATGCACGCCGGCTTCCACGCGCTCCGCGAGGCGATGCCGATGAACATCCGCGGATCGTATCCGGGCCGGGGCATGAGCCCGGAGGTCGCGAAGGACATCGACCGCATCGTGGCGAGCTGGACGCTGTGCCGCGAGCGTTTCGGTCAAGGCGGCGCGCTGCTCTTCGGTGCGTTCACTGCCGCCGACGCCTTCTATGCGCCGGTGGCGACGCGGTTCGTGACCTACGGGGTGCGCCTGCCCGACCTCGCCAGCCGGTACGTCGACGCGGTGCTCGCATTGCCGGCCGTGCAGGAGTGGAGCGCCGCGGCGCGGGTCGAGCCCGAGGTCATCGCCGCGGAAGAGCCGTACGCGCACCGCTATTTGTGAAGCGCCGAGCGACCGAGCGGCGCGGAGCCGCCCCTACCCCATGAAGGTCTACCAGGTGGGCGGCGCGGTCCGCGACGAGCTGCTCGGGCTTCCGGTCGACGATCGCGACTACGTCGTGGTCGGCGCGACGCCCGAGGAGATGGAGCGCCTCGGGTTCAAGCCGGTGGGGAAGGATTTCCCGGTCTTCCTGCATCCCGCGACCCACGCGGAGTACGCGCTCGCGCGGACCGAGCGCAAGAGCGGCCGCGGCTACAAGGGCTTCGTCGTTCGCGCGGCGCCCGACGTCACGCTCGAGGACGACCTCGCGCGCCGCGATCTGACGATCAACGCCATCGCGCGGGACGAGCAGGGCAATCTCATCGACCCTTTCGGCGGCGCGGCCGACCTGAAGGCGGGCGTGCTCCGGCACGTCGGCCCGGCGTTCGTCGAGGATCCGGTGCGGGTGCTCCGCGTCGCGCGGTTCGCGGCGCGGTTCGGGTTCCGCCCGGCGCCGGAGACGCTCGAGCTCATGCGCGAGATGGTCGCGAACGGCGAGGTCGACGCGCTCGTTCCCGAGCGCGTGTGGCAGGAGCTCGCGAAAGGCCTCATGGCCCCGGCGCCGCGCCGGATGTTCGAGACGCTCGCCGAGTGCGGCGCGCTCCCGCGGGTGCTGCCGGAGTGGCCGCGCCTCGAGGAGCGCCGCGCGCTCGCGGCGCTCGACCATGCGGTCGCGCGGCTGCTTCCCTTGACCGTCCGCTACGCGGCGCTCTTCGCCGGCGGACCGAACGACGCGGTGGAAGGCGTGGCCGCGCGCTTGCGCGCGCCCACCGATTGCCGCGACCTCGCCGTCCTCGCGGCGCGCTGGAGCGCGCCCTTGCGCGATGCGCGCCAGCTCGGCGCGGCGGCGCTCGTCGACCTGTTCGAGCGGGCCGACGCGTTCCGCCGCCCGGAGCGCTTCGCCGAGCTGGTGGAGACGTGCGAATGCGACGCCCTCGCGGTCGGCGACGCCGATCCGCAGCGAATTCCACGCCTCCGCGAAGCGCTCGCGGCGGCGCAGCGCGTGGACGGCGGCGCGGTCGCGCAGGCGAATCCCGACGCGGTCGCCGCGGCGATCCGGGCTGCGCGTGTAGCAGCGGTCGCAGCCGCGCACGACGCGCGGGACTGACCTCGCGGCTCGCGCTGTCGAGGGCTCAACGGTCCCGCGAATCGCGGGCGCCCAATCGATCCGATCGAGATCCGGCGTCGCTCGCATCGCCGGATCGGCGCTCGAGGCGCGCAGGCGCCGAGTCCCGAGGGCTTTTGCCCTGGACTGGGCCGGTCGGCCGCCGCAACATCGGAGCGGAGCCCGCCGTACGGGCCCGGGAGCCAGCGTCGCGGCGATGCGCCGCCCCGGTCCGGTGCATGCGCGCGCAGCAGAGCGGAAGAAATGCACGACAGACCCAGGTCCATCGAGGTCGCCGTGATCGGCCTGCCCGAGCACGAGCAGCGCCTGTTCTCCAGCCTGACCCAGATTTCCAGCGTTCGCGCGCGGGCCTACGTCTTCGGCAAGTTCGGCGAGCTGAACGCCGCGCGGATCATGATCGTCGACCGCGACCAGCCGCATGCGGTCGAGGCGTGGCGCACGGCCTTCCGCCTCCGCCCGGTACCCTCGATCGCCGTGAGCGCGGACGGTCGCGAGCTCCGCGACTGCGTGCGGGCGGTCAAGCGACCGCTCGTCGCCTCCCGGCTGTTGAGCCTCCTCGACGAGGTGTACGAGGAGGCGCGCCGGGCCGCCGTCGCGAGGGCGCGCGAGGAGGGCGGGGCGGCAACGGGCGCTCCGACCGCGGCGCCGGCCGAGGCGCGAACCCGCTCGCGCGCGCTGATCGTTGACGACAGCCCGACCGCGCGGAAGCACATCGAGCTCGCGCTGCGGCGCTTCGGGCTGGAGATCGAGTTCGCCGAGAGCGGCGAGCAGGCGCTCAGACGCCTCGCGGAGCGTCCGTACGACATCGTGTTCCTGGACGTCGTCCTGCCCGGCACCGACGGCTACCAGGTGTGCAAGGCGATCAAGGCGAGCCGCGCGCACCGGCACATCCCGGTGGTGATGCTCACCTCGAACTCCTCGCCCATCGACCGCATCCGGGGCCTGTTCGCGGGCTGCGACATGTACCTGACCAAGCCGGTGCAGCTCGAGGCCTTCGAGAAAGCCGTCCGGCGCTACGTCGCCGCCATCGATGACCGGCCCGCCGCCGATCGCGAAGGCGTGGGCTCGGCGGCGCGCTCCTAGCTCTCGACAACCCCCGTCGGGGAGAAGGTCCGTCGCGCGCCGCGAGGCGTCAACGATGCGCGGCGTCGGCGCGTTGCAGTCACGGCATGGACCATCTGATCTCCGCGCTCGTGCTCGGAGGTTTCGCCCTGGCGCCGCTCGCCGCTTGGGCGCAGGAAGGGCGGTTCGCGGCAGCCGACGCCGACCGCAACGGAGTGCTCTCCCGCGCCGAAGTGGAGCGCAGTCTGCCGCGCCTTGCGCCGCGCTTCGACCAGATCGACCGCAACCGCGACGGGAACCTCTCGCCGGAGGAGCTGCGCGCGCGGCTCCGCCGCAGCGCGGGCGAGGGCGGGTTCGCGGCGCACTTCCACCGGGCGGACGCCGACGGCGACGGCGCGCTCACGCGCGCCGAGGCCGAGGCCGCGCTGCCGCGTCTGGGAGCGAAGTTCGACCGCATCGACGCCGACCGCGACGGGCGGCTGACTCAAGACGAGCTGCGCCGCTATTTCGACGCTCGACGCGCGGCGCGCCGCAAGCCCGCGGCCGGCTAGTGCCGTTCCGACTTATTCGGCCTGGAACGGGGGCACCCGCGAATCCCGGTGTCGGTTCAAGCGCGTCAGTCGGAAATAGTTGGAACGGCGCTAGAGGAACCGGGCGATCAGCGTCAGCGCGAGCGACAGCAGAATGGTGGTCGTGAACGGCAGGTAATAGTCGCGCCCCTTCACCCGCACCGACACGTCACCGGGCAGCCGCCCGAGCCCGAAGCGCGCCAGCCACGGCGAGACCGCGGTCAGGACGACGAGCGCTACGAAGACTGCCAGCAACCATTTCAGCACTGCGGGCTCCTTGGGCGTCGCGGGCAGCGGCGCCGGCTCGCGTCACCGCGTCGCCCAGTATAGACTCGACCGCTTCACTCGCAGCGGAGAGGTCATGATCGAGCTCTACACGTGGGGAACACCGAACGGCCGCAAGGCCGCCATCATGCTCGAGGAGGTCGGGCTGCCGTACAACGTCCACCGGATCGACATCGGCAAGGGCGACCAGTTCGCGCCGGAGTACGTCGCACTGAACCCGTACAGCAAGATCCCGGCGATCGTCGACCCCGACGGCCCCGACGGCGAGCCGTTGCGGCTCTTCGAGTCGGGCGCGATCCTCATCTACCTCGCCGAGAAGACCGGCAAGCTCCTGCCGACGGCGGCGCGCCGCAAGCATCTCACGCTGCAGTGGCTGATGTTCCAGATGGGCGCCGTCGGGCCGTTCTTCGGCCAGGTGCACCACTTCTTGCGGGCGGCCAAAGTGGAAGTGCCTTACGCGATCGAGCGCTACGTCAAGGAGAAGGACCGCATCTACGGCGTCCTCGAGCGGCGTCTCGGCGAGGCGCCCTACCTCGCCGGCGACGAGTACACGATCGCCGACGTGGCGACCTATCCCTGGGTCGCGCGTCACGAGTGGCACAAGACCGATCTCAGCACCGTGCCCAACGTGAAGCGCTGGTTCGACGCGATCGGCGTCCGGCCCGCGGTGCAGCGCGGGATGGCCGTCCCGGGATAGTCCGCGGATGCCCGAGGTGCTCCGGTCCAGCGTCTCGGGAGAGCTCGAAATCCTCGAGTGCCGGCCGGAGATCGAGACGACGCGGCCCGCACTCCTCTTCGTTCACGGCGCGTTCGCGGGCGCGTGGATCTGGGCGGAGCACTTTCTGCCGTATTTCGCCGCCCACGGCTTTCCGGTGTACGCGCTCAGCCTGCGCGGGCACGGTCAGAGCCGCGGCGGGGACGCGCTCGCCTGGCACAGCCTCGCCGACTACGTCGACGACCTCGAGGAGGCGATCGACGCGCTCGCGGAGGCGCCGGTGCTCGTGGGCCACTCGATGGGCGCGGCGGTGGTGATGAAGTACCTCGAGCGCGCGGCCGCGCCCGCCGCGGCACTGCTCGCGCCCGTGCCGCCGCACGGCCTGCTTCCCGCTTCGCTCGCGCTCGCGCTGTCGCAGCCGAGCCTCTTCGCCGAGCTGAACGCGCTGCTCGCGGGCGGCGCGGCCTCGCTCGAGGCGCTGCACAAGGCGCTCTTCGCCGGCCCGATGCCGGCGGAGCGGCTCCTCGCCTACCACCGGCGCTTCCAGCGCGAGTCGTCGCGGGCGATCTGGGACCTGACGCTCTTCGATCTCCCGCCGAGCTGGCGCATGCGCCGCCCGCCGATGCTCGTGCTCCTCGCGGAGCGCGACGCGCTCTTCCCGCTCGAGCCGTCGCGGAGCGGCTTCGCGGCGATCGGGCTGCGCGCCGAGGTGCTCGACGAGCTCGGGCACGCGGTCATGCTCGAGCCGGGCTGGCAACGGGCGGCGGATCGGTTGATCCACTGGCTCACCGGGGCGTGACCGGAGAGTGAACGCTCGCTCGGCGGGCCGGCGGGGTCCGTGGCCGGCGGACCTTCGGGTGGGCGACGCGCCGGCGGGCCGACCCCCGCGCCTCCCCCGTCCGGACGATTTTCCCCGGCGCGAGTTCTCTGCGAAACTGCCGGAGCGTGAATGCGTCACCGCTGCGGCGCCGATAGTCACCACCGCCGCCGCGACCGGGCTTCTAGGCTCCGAATCGAACGGGCCGGATGGCTCGAGGAGGGTTCGCGATGGGATGGCTCACGCTGGTGCTCGACGTGGTGTTCGCCCTGGGCGGGGTCGCTGCCTTCGGCTTTCTCGCCTTCGGCGCATGGCACGCGTATCGGCACTGGGCCGGGTTCCTCGTCGAGGGCCAGGGCCGGTTCGCGGCGCGGCATCGCCACCGCGCGCGGCGGGAGCCGCGCATGAGCGTCGACAAGGAAAAGCTCGTCTGACGACGCGCGCGGGCTGCGGTTTCAACCGCGCCGCGCGTGCTTCTGCAGGAACCAGAGGATCTCGTCGACGTGGAGCTGCGGCTCGCGCGGGTCGGGCCGGTTGCCGACCACGCGGTTCATCCACGCCATGGTTCGCTCCATCCGCGCCACCACTGCGGGCCACTCGGCGGCGGTGTAGCGTCGCGGATCGGGCAGCACGTGGCACTGTCCGCAGGCGAGCTTGAACGACTGCCCGGACGGGCGCTCGAGCTCGGGGTAGCGCCGCGGATCGATCGCGCGCTGGCCGTGCCGCTTCAGATAGGCGACGAGCACCTTCTCCTCTTCCTCGTTCGGCGCGAGCACGCCGGCCATCATCTCGGCCATCAGGTCGCCGAGATTGCCGTTGCCCCGCATGCGCACCACCATGCGGTCGACGACCCCGGGCCACTTCCCGGGGTTGTGCATCGCCGGGTTGGGCAGGTTGTGGCATTGCACGCAATAGCGGACCACGAGCGCCGCGCCGCGCGACTCCGGCTGCGGGAGCTGGGCCGGCTCGAAGGTCGGCGGGAGGATGCGCTCGAGCAGCGGCCCGTGCGGGCTCCCGGCCCAGCGCTTGCGCGCCGCGTCCACCGCGCGCTCGTACTCGGCGATCGACGCGGCGATCGCGGCGAACGCGACGAGGAGCGCGGCCAGGGCCCACGCGCGCCGGAGGCTCATGAGTCGATTATATCGGCGCGCCGCGGCGCTTAGAGCGCGCTGCGCCGATCGCCCGACCCGAACGCCGCGAGGTCGTCGGCGACGCCGCGGCCGAACGCGATCGCCTTGAAGAGCTCGCCCATCTCGGACGGGCTCGTCAGCTTGTTCGCCGCGGCGGCGAGCGGGAGATAGCGCTTGGCGTCCTCGGGCGGGACGCGGCTCAGCAGGTCCGTGAGGCCGCAGTTGATCAGGAACTGCGCCTGGGTCGCGTAGCCGAGGAGGTTCGCGCCCGCCGCGCGCGCGGCCTCGGCGACGGCGGTGAAGTCGACGTGCGCGGTGATGTCCTGCAGCCCCGGGAGGAAGAACGGATCGGCGTGCGCCCGGTGACGGTAGTGGCACATCAGCGTGCCCGCGGCGCGCTGCGGATGGTAGTACTCGCGGCGCGGGAAGCCGTAGTCCACGAAGAGCGCGACGCCGTGCTCCAGCACCTGCGCGAGGCTCGCGACGAACGCGCGCGCGACGAGGCCGATCTCGGTGGTGAGGCCGTCGGGCAGGTCGAGCGCGCGCGCCGCCTCGGCGACGGCGCCGGTCGCCGGCCGGTACGCCCAGTCGAACGCGCCGTCGCGCGCGATCGCCACGCCCGCCTCCTCGATCCCGCCGCCGCGCGCGCGCACCACGTGGACCGGCATCGCGTCGAGCACCTCGTTGCCGATGGCAAAGCCCGCGAACGCCGGCGGCAGGCCGTTCAGCCAGGCGACGCGCTCCATGAGATGCGGCACGCGGGCGGCGAGCGTGTCCCGGCTCCGCGCCCGCAGCTCGGGCGAGAGCTCGAGGATCAGATAGCGGGCGGGCAGCGCACCGAGCCGCTCGAGCTCCTCGAGCAGCGACGCGGCGAGCGCGCCGGAGCCGGCGCCGATCTCCAGGATCTCCTCGCCGCCCGCCGCGAGCACCTCGCCGGCGGCGCGCGCGACCGCGTGGCCGAAGAGCGGCGCGAGCTCGGGCGCGGTGGTGAAGTCGCCGTCGGCGCCGAGCTTGCGGCTGCCGGCCATGTAGTAGCCGAGCCCGGGCGCGTACAGCGCGAGCTCCATGTAGCGCGCGAAGCCGATCCAGCCGCCCGCGCGCTCGACCTCGGCGCGGATGTGCGCGGCGACCTGCGCGCTGTGCGCGCGGGCTTCTGCGGACGGCTCGGGAAGGGTCATGGCGCGAGCGGCGGCGTGTGCGGGGGAAATGGTGCGCGCATCGAGTAGAATGCGCAACGAACTTTCCCTCTTCCCGGCGCGGGGGAGAGGGATTCAACGTGACCGAGGCAGCCCTCAGCGGCAAGGTCGTGCTCATCACCGGCGCGGCGAAGCGCGTCGGCGCGGCGATCGCGCGGCGGCTGCACGCGTCCGGCGCGAGCCTCGTGCTCCACTACCACTCGGCGAAATCCGAGGCGGCCGTGCTGCAGCGTGAGCTGAACGCCGCGCGGGCGAACTCGGCGGCGACCGTCCAGGCGAACCTGCTCAACGCCGCCGAGCTGCCCGAGCTGGTGCGCACCTCCGTCGCGCGCTTCGGACGGCTGGACGCGCTCGTGAACAACGCGTCGAGCTTCCATGCGACGCCGCTCGGCGAGATCAAGGTCTCCGACTGGGACGACCTGATGGGCACCAACCTGAAGGCGCCGCTGTTCCTGTCGCAGGCGGCCGCGCCGCATCTCAAGACCGCCGGTGGCTGCATCGTCAACATCGCCGACATCCACGCCGAGCGGCCGCTGAAGCGCTACGTCGTGTACAGCGTCGCCAAGGCCGGGCTCGTCGGGCTGACGCGATCGCTCGCGCGCGAGCTCGGGCCCGAGGTGCGGGTGAACGCCGTCGCACCGGGCCCGGTGCTGTGGCCGGAGGACGAGTCCTTCGACGAGCTCGCGCGCCAGCGCGTGATCTCGCACACGCTGCTCAAGCGCGCGGGCGAGCCGGAGGACATCGCCAACGCGGTGCATTACCTCGTCGCCGAGGCGCCCTACGTCACCGGACAGGTGATCGCCGTGGACGGCGGGCGGAGCGTGAACCTGTGAACGCCCGTCGCATCGCCGCCGCGGCGCTCGCGTTCGCGGTCGCCGCCGGCGCCGCGCGCGCCGACGTGCCCGACGACCAGCTCCCCATGTACGGAAACTTCGACCGCGCGCGTGATCCGGCGCTCGCCGCGGCCGACAAGCTGTTCGTCAACATCATCGTCGCGCGCTACGGCGGCCGGCGCGAGGGCAGCCAGGCGATCGCGGCCGATGGCTGGCGGCTGCTCCGCGGGAACGACCCGACGAGCGCGATCCGGCTCTTCAACGAGGCATGGATCGTCGACCCCGACTACTACGACGCGTACTGGGGCTTCGGCGCGATCCTGCTCGCCCGGGGCAGGATCGAGGAGGCGATCCTCATGCTCGAGCGCGCCAACGGGTTCGGGGACGTGGACATGCGGAACCGCGCACCGCTGCTCGGCGACCTCGCGAACCTCTACGCTCTCAAGGCGTTCGGGCGCGCGCCCGAGGCCGCCGATCGGCGCGACTACTTCGCGCGGGCGAACGCGATGTTCGCAACCGCGACCGCCGCCGATCCGGCGAATCCGCAGCCCTGGATCCAGTGGGTGCTCGGGCTGCTGTACGAGGCGCGCTACGCGGAGGCCTGGGAGAAGGTCGCCACGGCGCGCGGCCTCGGGCATGAGCTGCCCGAGCCCGTGCTCGCCGCGCTGCGCGCGCGGCGTCCGGAGCCGGCGCGCTAGCGGCTCTGAGATAATCGCCGCGGCTACCGCCCGCGCTCCGCCGCCGATGATCGCTCCGACGCACAGGCAGTTCCGCAAGGCCGCCTACGAGGCGGGAAAGCTCGAGAAGCGGCTGCGCCGGCTCGTCGGCCAGGCGATCGCCGACTTCGGGATGATCGCCGCCGGCGACCGGGTCATGGTGTGCCTGTCGGGCGGCAAGGACAGCTACGGCCTGCTCGAGATCCTGCTGAAGCTGCGCGCGGCAGCGCCGCTCGACTTCGCGATCGTCGCGGTCCACCTCGACCAGCGGCATCCGGGCTATCCCGAGCGGGTGTTGCCCGAGTACCTCGCGCAGCGGGGCGTGGAATGGCGCATCGAGCGGCAGGACACCTACTCGGTCGTGAAGCGCGTGGTGCCCGAGGGCAAGACGATGTGCGGCCTGTGTTCGCGGCTGCGGCGCGGCGTGCTCTATCGCGTCGCAGCCGAGCTCGGCGCGACGAAGATCGCGCTCGGCCATCATCGCGACGACGTCCTCGAGACCTTCTTCCTCAACCTGTTCTTCGCCGGGACGCTCAAGGCGATGGCGCCGAAGCTCGCATCCGACGACGGCCGCCACGTGGTGATCCGGCCGTTGGTCTACGTGGCGGAGGAGGACTTGGCGGCCTACGCCGCGGTGCGGCGCTTTCCGATCATCCCCTGCGATCTGTGCGGATCGCAGGAGAACCTCCAGCGCGCGCAGGCGAAGGCGATGCTGCAGGAATGGCGGCGCCGCTTTCCGGGCCGGGTCGAGAGCATCTTCGGCGCGCTGACGAACGTCGCCCCGTCGCATCTACTCGACCGGCGCCTCTTCGACTTCGGGGCCGGGCTCGCCCTCGCCGCGCCGATACAACCGATTGATTTGGAAGAGACCTTCGCCGGTTTCGGCACGGTGGTCGTGACCGCTTGAGACGTGGTGGTGCCGTTCGCGCACGACCAATTCATCAAGCAAAGATTGTCAAGCTAATCTTGTCATGGCAGACTCGGCCGGATGAACTGCGCCGAGCGCCTCGTCACGCTTTTCGGCAGCCAGGCCGAGGTCGCCCGCCGCCTCCAGCTCGACCGCGCGGTCGTGAACAACTGGGTCAAGTCCGGTTACGTCCCCGCGCGCTGGGCGATGGAGATCGAGCGGGTCACCGGCGGCCGGATCGCGGCGGTCGAGATCCTGAACGAGGCCGCCGCGAAGAAGCCCGTCCGCGTCAAGTCCCGGCCCGAAGGCGCGCTCTTCGGATCGTCCATGTCAGGGAGCGACACCATGAACGACTTTGCCCCCGCGAAACGCATCTCCTCGTTCCATCCGCCGCAGCGGACGCTCATGGGCCCCGGCCCGACGGAGATCCATCCGCGCGTGCTCACGACGATGAGCCAGCCGGCGATCGGCTACCTCGATCCGATCTTCGTCGAGATGATGGAGGAGCTGAAGCAGCTCCTGCGTTATGCGTACCAGACGGCGAATCCGCTGACGTTCCCGCTCTCGGGGCCGGGCTCGGTCGGGATGGAATACTGCTTCGTCAACATGGTGGCGCCGGGCGACAAGGTCGTCGTGTGCCGCAACGGCGTGTTCGGCGGCCGCATGCTCGAGAACGTGGAGCGCTGCGGCGCCGTCCCGATCGTCGTCGACGACGAGTGGGGCGCCCCGGTCGACCCGAACAAGGTCGAGGACGCGCTGCAGAAGCACCGTGACGTGCGCGTCGTCGCCTTCGTGCACGCGGAGACCTCGACCGGCGTGCAGTCGGACGTGAAGCTCCTCACCGAGATCGCGCACCGGCACGACGCCCTCGCCATCGTCGATGCGGTGACCTCGCTCGGCGGCTCGCCGGTGAAGGTGGACGAGTGGGGGATCGATGCGATCTACTCCGCGAGCCAGAAGTGCCTGTCGTGCACGCCGGGGCTCTCGCCGGTGTCGTTCTCCGAGCGCGTGGTCGACTACGTGAAGTCGCGCAAGGACAAGATCCACAGCTGGTTCATGGACATGAACCTGCTCCTCGGCTACTGGAACGCGAGCACCCGCACCTATCACCACACCGCGCCGACCAACGCGCTCTTCGCGCTGCACGAGGCGCTGCTGCTCCTGCGCGAGGAGGGGCTGGAGAACTCGTGGGCGCGCCACCAGCGGCATCACGCCGCGCTGCGCGCGGGGCTCGAGGCGATGGGACTGAAGCTCCTCGTGAAGGAGCCGCACCGCCTGCCGCAGATGAACGCGGTGCTGTGCCCGGAGGGGGTGGACGAGGCCGAGGTGCGGAAGACCCTGCTCGAGGAGTTCAGCCTGGAGATCGGCGCCGGGCTGGGGCCGCTCAAGGGCAAGATCTGGCGATTCGGGATCATGGGCTACTCGTGCCGGCCCGACAACGTGATGCTCTGCCTCGCCGCGCTCGGCTCGGTGCTCTCCGACCTGGGGCTGCCGGTCCACGTCGGCGACGCGGAGGCGGCCGCGCACGAGACCTACGCGTCGATGCACGCGAAGGCCGCGCAGCAGAAGCAGCAGCAGAAGGCGCGCGCCGCGGCGTAGCGCGCGGGCGATGGGGACGGACGGAGGGCGAGCGCTGGAACCCGGCCCGCGCGTCCTCGCCGTCCTCTTCGCCGACGTGAGCGGCAGCACGTCGCTCTACGAGAAGCTCGGCGACCGCGCCGCGCTCGCCGCGGTCGAGTCGGTTCTGAGCCTCCTCAAGCGGACCGTCGCCGCCCGCGAGGGCCGCGTCGTCAAGACGATCGGCGACGAGGTGATGGCGGTGTTCGAGTCCGCCGACGAGGCGCTGCAGGCCGCGGTGGACATGCAGATCCAGGTGACGGAGCTGCCCGCGGTCGGCGAAGTCCGGCTCGGCATCCGCGTCGGCTTCCACGCCGGTCCGGTGCTCGAGGAGCGCGGCGACGTGTTCGGCGACGCGGTGAACACCGCCGCGCGGCTGGCGGGGCTCGCGAACGGCGGACAGATCCTCACCAGCGGCCCGACCGTCGAAGCGGTGTCGCCGCGCGCGCGCGAGAAGACCCGCGACCTCGATTCTCTGCCGGTGAAAGGCAAGCACGAGGAGATCCGGGTGTTCGAGGTGCTGTGGCAGGACGCCGGCGAGACGACCATGATGGCGCCGCGCGGCGCGCCGCTCGCGCCGCTCGCGCCTACCCTGCGGGTAGAGCACGCCGGGCGCGTCCTGCGCGTGGAGCCGGGCCGGAGCTCGATCCTATTCGGCCGCGACGCCGGCAACGACATCGTCATCGCCGACCGGATGGCCTCGCGCGTGCACGGCCGCATCGAGCGGCGACGCGACAAGTTCTACTACGTCGACCTGAGCTCCAACGGCACGTACATCACCAACGAGGGCGACACGGAGCTCGTCATCCGCCGCGACCAGCTGATGCTGCGCGGCCGCGGCCGGATCTGCTTCGGCCATTCCGCGGGGGATCCCGACGCCGAGGTCGTGATCTTCGCCTGCGAGTGACGGGCGGCAGGCCACCTGTCAGATCGGCAGCTTCCGAAGCGTCTCCGGGTTCTTGACGACCGACCTCAGGCGCGCCGCCGGCGCTGCGTACAGGGCGGCAGGCGGATTGGTTTCGAGGCGCGCCACGATCGCCGGATCTGCGCAGGCCGGATCGAAGCCGACCGTGACCTCGCCCGCTGTGCTCGCGCCGAGCCGCAAGCAGGCTTGTCCAAGCTTCGCGTTGAGCGGCCGCAGGACCCCCGCAGCGACGATGTCCGGCACCGCCCCGGGGCCGGCCAGCACCGCGTCGTACACGCGCGCATTCCCGCCCGGGTGCGCCGTCACACTCAGCACGGCCGCCAGGCCCGCCAGCTCGCGCCCGAGCACCGGCCCGGGCACCGCATCGGGCAGCCCTTCGAATCTCAGGGTCACCTTCTGGCCAGTCAGCGGGAAGTGCTGCAGGAAGAAGTCCCGCGAGAATTCGTCGGCGACCTTCCCGCCGATCGCCGCCAGCGCTTCTTCCTCGCTCGCCCAGCTCCCGATCCCCTTCGGCAGCGCGTTGTTGAAGTAGATCTCCTCGCCCGACCCGCGGTCGAGGCACTTCACCGTCCATGACGAAACGGTGAACCTGGTGATCGTGATCCCCGAGGCTGCGAGCTTCGCCGACAGGCGCTTCACCCGAGCCTCGCCGATGACGGCGAAGTCCGCTCCCTTCGCCTGGCCTTCCTCCGACCAGGTGCGGAAGCCGAACGACTTGATTCGCTCCTTGAGGAGGTTCTCGGCGACCGGCGAGACTTGCGCCGGCGCGTCGGGCCGGTCCGCGTCGCGCACCGTGATCCGGATTACGACCTTCGGGTCGCCGTGCGCGCGGATAAACTCGATGCGTTCCTCGCGCGACATCTGGTTCAGCGACTTCTGGAGCGCCTTGACGTTGACCACCGCCTTCGTCGTGAGCGACGCTAGCCCATCCTTGCCCATCTGTGACTCGCTCTCCTGCACCACCTCGGTGATGAAGCTCGCGCTCTTCGACAGGAGCCGGTCGCGCAAGAAGTCGTAGTTCTTCGCGAGCGAGGCGCGCTCGAGGTACAGGCCGAGCGCCTTCTCCACGGCCTGGCTTCGCGAGTCCGCGCGGAGGTCCGCCTGGAGCTGTGCGCCGTCGGCCCGGTAGCGCGGATCGCTGGGATCCGCGATCCCGACCGCAGTCACGACCAGGGTCCCCGGGGGCAGCGGGGGAGCCACCGCCGTCGGCGGCGGTGGTGTCGGCGCGGCTTGCCCCGCCGGCGCCGGCGGAGCGGCGGCGACGGGAGTCCCGCCGGTTAGGTCGCGCCCGGGGCCCCACAGCGCGAGCCACACAGCGACCCCCGCGCCCAGAGCGGCCACGGCGCCGAGCACCGCGATCGCCGGCCATTGGGAGCGCCTCGCGGGCGCCGCAGCTCCGCCGGGCGGCAGCTGCCGCGTCGTCTGCTCGATACGCTGCGTGCGCTCGGTCGACGGCGCAACCAGCGTCGGTTCGGCGCGCCAAGCCGTGCTCAGCACGGTCGCCTCCGAAGCGGGAGCGACGCGTCCCTCGACCGCCGCCCGGATCGCAGCAGCGAACTCGCGGGCGGTCTGGTACCGGTCTTCAGGGCGCTTCTCGAGCGCGCGCTTGACCACCTGATCGAACGGACGTGGCGCCTGGACGTTCAACGTCGAGGGCGACAGCGGCTCCTCCTTCAGCACCTTGTGCATGATCGTCGTCGGCGAGCCGGAGAACGGCCGCTCGCCGGTGAGCAACTGGTAGAGGATCACGCCGGCCGAGAAGAGGTCCGAGCGCCCGTCGACGATCTGCCCCATGAACTGCTCGGGCGACATGTAGCTTGGCGTGCCGAGGATCATCCCGGTCTGCGTGAGATTCGAGGACTCGATCCGCGCGATGCCGAAATCGGCGACTTTCACCGTGCCGTCGTCGAGGATCATCACGTTGGCCGGCTTGATGTCGCGGTGGACGACGCCGTGGCGATGCGAGTAGTCGAGCGCCTCGAGCAGCTGCGACATGATCCCCACGATCCGCGGCACCGCGAAGCGCGCGTGCTGCTCGAAGGACTCCTTGAGCGACCGGCCGCTGACGAACTCCATCGCGATGAAGTGCGTTCCGGCATCCTCCCCGTACTCGTAGATCGCGACGACGTGGGGATGGGTGAGCCGGCCCGCGGCCTGCGCCTCGCGGCGGAAGCGCGCCATGATCTCCGTCGAGTCCTCGCCGCCCAGCTGGTCCGAGCGGATGGTCTTCAGCGCGACGACACGCTCGATCGACGGATCGTAGCCTTCGTAGACGACGCCCATCGCGCCCTTGCCGAGCTCGCGGCGGATCTCGTACTTCCCGAGTTTGCGGAAGACGTCCATCGGCGGCTTCCTGCCGGAAGACGCCAACGCCGGCGTGGCGCCGGCGTTGCGCGGTCGCGTTCGCCGGGCCTACTTGTGCTTGGCGTCGATCTCCCAGACCGTCTTCTGCACCAGGCGCTGCACCATGGTGTCGAGCGATACACCGCCTTGAGCCGACTGGCTGACCCCGAGCACGGACGTCCGGGTCGTGCCCACCTCCATCTTCTCCTCGGTGTAGCCCTGCGCGACCTGCTCGGTCGTCTCGGCGTTCATGATCTTGTAGCGCATGCCGATCACCCAGACACCCGTCGTGTCGCCGGTCTGGATCGAGCCGACTGCGGTCCCGCCGACCGCCCCGGCGGCCCGACCCTCGCGCGAGCCGGAGTACCCGCCGAGGATGCCGGTGATCCGGCCGAGCGCGCTCCCATCGAAGCCCTGCTGCGCCGCGGCGGCCTGCTCGGTCTTGAGGATGTCGAACTTTACGACGTACTTCGTCGTTCGCAGCTTGCCCATGCCGAGGGCCTTGCGCGCCTGGTTCGGATCGCCGAGGTTGTAGGCGAGCGTGAACTCATTGAGCAGCGGCCCGAGGTTCGTGCGTTCGAGAACCTGGAAGTTTGCGTTGGAGAGCTCAAGCTCGGCGAAGTCGGCGATGTTGTTCGCGGTGAACTTCTGGACGAAGGTCGCGTTACTGCTCTTGATCTCGCCCGGGATCACGATCAAGGCGGGCCCCCGCTTCGCCGCGTTCGTGTACTCGATCGGCTTGTACATCCCCCGGTCGGCGGCCTCGTTCGCCCGCTGCGAGGTGCTGGAGCCGGCCGTCGGCGACGGGCTGCTCTCCGTGCCCCAGGTGGGCGGTCGCTGCGCGCCGGCCGGTCCGGCCGCCAACAGCATGCCGACGAGAGTTGCCGCCACGCTCAAGCTCAAGGTATTCATCGTGCCCTCCGCAAAAGAAAACCGACTGTTCCGCGCGCCCGGTCGTCGGCCCTGCCGGCCGCGGCGCGCTCACCGCGCGCTGTTCTTCGGGGTCGAGTCTTGCGCTTTCCTGCAATAGTCGCTGTAGAGCTTCGACACTACCTCGTCGACCTGCTCGTGCAGCAGCGTGAGCGCCATCGCGCGCACGTCGGGACCGGCATACGAGGCCGCGTTCGCCGCCGCGTCGGAGATCGTCTTGCCGTTCGCCGCTGCGAGCGTGAATCCCATCCCGACCGAGACCTGGTTGACCCGCACGATCGGGTTGAAGCTCGCCTGCGACACGATCAAGCCGCGCAGGATGAAGTTCGCGCCGAGCCGCCGCGACGCGGAAAGCGCGGCGTCAGGGTCGTTCCGGAAGTAGGCGTCGACCTCGGCCTGCGCGATCTGCTTCCGGATCTCGTCGGGCGTGAACGTCTGGAGGCCGAGCGCGCGCAACCGCGAGTTGATCAAGTGGAAGTGCGGCCCATAGTTCTCCTGCAGGGCGAGCACGCGCCCGCTCGTCTGCTGCTCGCCAATGACGAGCATGATCTTCTTGTCCTTGAGCGCCTGCCGGCACGGTGTCGACAGGTGCTCGGCGACCCGTTGCTCGCGCACGGCCTCCGCCGCGCGTTGCGCATCGCTCTCCTGCGAGAACCTGAAGCCCTGGCCCTCCGTCGGCGCTGCAAACGCGACGAGAAACGCGGCAAGGCTCGCCTGACGTGCAAGGCGCGGGCATGGGAGCACAAGCGAGGACACGGTCGCCGCCTGGAGGGATCAGTCCACTCTAGACCAATTGCGCGGTACCTTCCATCGGGAAATGGGCCTAGGCCGGCCGGTCGGCCGAGGTCGGGCGTTCCGACCGGGGACGACGCGAGCGCCGCGCATCGGGTGACGGGCTGGCCGTGACCGCAGCGACCCGGTGCGAGGAACGATAGGCTTTCTGACGGAAATCCGACTACTTTAAGCCGACAATCTGCGCGTACCGATCGGGGACCTGCGGCTGCGCGGCGTAGCGGTCGAGCTTGGTGCCGGTCACGCGCTCGAGCGCGTCGAGCCGGTCGCTCGGCGGCGGATGGGTCTGGAACAGGAGCTCGAGCCCCGAGTCCTGCGGCATCGTGTTGAAGAGCTGCAGCACCATCGGCAGCCCGAACGGGTCGTAGCCGGCGCGCGCGGCGATCACCACGCCCATGCGGTCGGCCTCGAACTCGTCCTCCTTGTCCAGGCCCCGCAGCATGATCTCCTTGATCCCGCTCAGCAGCTGCTGGCCGGCGGCGGAGCCGACCGGGCTGCGCGAACGCTGATTGAGGTACTCCGTCGCGACGTTCGCGCCGACCTTCGCCCAGGCGCCTTTCTGGATCGCCTTGAGATGGTGCTTCTGCACGACGTGCGCGATCTCGTGCGCGAGCACGCCCGCGAGCTCGGCCTCGCTGCGCATGCGCAGCACGAGCCCCTTCGTCACCAGGATGTAACCGCCGGGCGTGGCGAAGGCGTTGAGGTTGTCGCTCTCGAGCACGCCGAACCGCCAGCCGAGGCCGGGACGCTCGGAGTGCGACGCGAGCCAGCGGCCGACGGTGTTGACGTAGCGCTGCAGGTTCGGATCCGCGGCGAGCGGCGCCGCGCCGAGCAGCACCGCGGCCCACTCCTGGCCGAGCTGGACCTCCTGCTTCTCGTCGATCTCGGTCGTCGCCTGCGCGAGCGACCGGGCGGTGTCGACGATCCGGCCGAAGTCGATGTTGAACTGGGCGTTCCCCGGGATCGGGAAAGCGAGGACCGCCGCCGCTGCGATCAGGCCGACGAGTGTGCGCTGCATCGCTTTCTCCCGCTATTGGCTGAACGGCGACGACCCGGGCACCGGCGTGTCCGACGCCGCCGCGGCAGGGCTCGCCGTCAGGTAATCGAGGCGCTGCGGGGCGAGCCGGGGATTGCCGCCCGCGAACGCCTGCGCTTCCTGCGCGCTCACCCCGAAGCCCTGCATCTTCTGCAGCTCGGCGAAGTTGGGCTGGGCGTTCTGGATCTGCTCCTTGTCCAGGCCGCGCACGCCCGTCGTCACCGCCGCGCCGCTCGCTCCCGAGCGCGCGATGCCGAAGAGCGACCCGAGCCCGGAGGAGCCGCTCCGGGTGCCGCCGGGCGAGCCCATCCGCACCGACAGCATCCGGACCCAGCCGGTCAGGTTGCTCGACTTGACTTCGAGCCAGCCGCCCTGGCGCCGGGTCACCTCCACGGGGGCCTTCTCGGCGAGCTTCCCAACCGTCGTCGCATCGTCATACGGCTCCTGCTTCACGGCGACGTCGCGGATCGCGTAGCCGGACTGTGCCGCGGCGACGCCGCAGCCGAGGGCAAGGGCGAGCGCGAACGCGGTAACGAAAGCCTTCATGGCCGGGTTCCCTCCCCCTCGATGAGCACCGAAGCCCGGCTTGCGCCGGGCGCTGCGCCGCGCCCCGCGCGCTCCTCGGCCTTCGGCATCGGCTCGAAGAGCGCGACCTCCTGCGTGCGGCCCTTGACTTTATAGGACCCGCGCGGCGCAAAGTCAAAAGCACTTCCACACGCCTCGACGGTGTCGCGCGAGACGAGCACCCGCGCCACCCCTTTCGTGAGGCCCTCGATGCGGCTCGCGAGGTTCACGGTGTCGCCGATCGCCGTGTAGTCGAGCTTCTGCTCGGCGCCGATGAAGCCGACCACCGCCGGCCCCGAGTGCAGGCCGATGCCGACGTCGAACGCCTCGGCGATGTCGCTGCCCTGTGCGGTGAGCTCGCGCTTGAACGCCTGCAGCACTTCGGTCATCTCGAGCGCCGCCGCCACCGCCGCCCGGGCGTGGTCCGGCCGCTCGACCGGCGCGCCCCAGAACGCCATGATGCAGTCGCCGATGAACTTGTCGAGCGTGCCGCCGTGGCGGAAGACGACCTCGACCTGGCGGCTGAAGTAGCGGTTGAGGAGCGCGACGATCTCGCCCGGCGCGTGCGTCTCCGAGTGCGCGGTGAAGCCGCGGATGTCGGAGAAGAGCACCGTCACCTGCTTCTCCTGGCCGGACAGCGACTCGGGGGTCGCACCGGTGTCGACGAGCTGGCTTACGACCTGCGGGTTCAGGAAGCGGCCGAAGAGCCGCACCGCTTGCTCGCGCGTGCGCTTTTCGCGCAGGTACTCGGTGAGCGAGGCGGCGAAGAAGAACGCCCACGCGAAGACGAGCGGCTCGAACACCGGGACGAGCGAGCCGCGCCCGACCGCGCCGTAACTCGCCCACAGCAGCGCCGCCGACACCACGGCGAGCGATCCGGCGAGGCGCGCCGCGTTCCAGCGCCGGCGGAACGCGAGGAACAGCAGACCGACGAGCGCGAGCGCCAGCACGATCGGCGCGGCGTCCGGCGCGCGCGTCATCCACCGCCGGTTCTTCAGGTTGTCGATGGCGGTCGCGAGGATCTCGACGCCCGGGTGCAGGCTGTCGATGGGCGTCACGCGCAGGTCATGCAACGCGGCGGCCGTGGCGCCGATGATCACGATCTTGTCGCGAAACTCGTCCGCCGGCCGCTTGCGGGCCTTGCGCCCGAAGTCCTGGTAGAGATCACGATACGGGACGCGCTCGAACGCGCGCACGCCGCCGCGCCACGCGAGGATCATGCTCTCGCCGTCCGGCACGCCGTAACCGAGATGCTGCGCGACGCGCGCCGGCAGGCTCGGGATCTCCCAGCCGTAGGCATCGAGGCGCAGGTAATAGCGCCTGCCCACACCGTCCTTGTCCGGGAGGAAGTTGATCAGCCCGAGCCGCTGCCAGTGCACGCGATCGACAACCTCGGGCGACGGGATGAGCAGCGCGATCGTCGCGTCGGGACTCGCGCGCTCGGTCTTGCTGATCCCCAGGAGCGGCGCGACCTCGGCGAGCGGCTCCCCCTTCGGGTCGTCTGCCTCCGGCTGCCGCACCATCGCGAGATAGACGTTGTCGATCCCTTGAAGCTCCTCGTTGAAGGCGCGATCATCCTCCGGGCGGAACTTGTCTTGCTCCGTGAAGAAGATGTCGAAGACGATTGCCTTCGGTCTTTGCGCCGCAAGCCCCTTGACCAGCTCGCCGTGCACCGAGCGGGACCACGGCCAGCGGCCGGCGACGTCCCGCATGTCCCAGAGGCTCGGCTCGTCGATGTCGACGATCACGATGTCCGGGTCCGGCGCGAGCTCCACCGCCTGGGTCTTGACGAAGAAGTCGAGCACCCGGTTCTCGAGCGGCGCCAACAGGTGCAGGAATCCGATTTCCAGGACCGCCAGGATGGCCGCGACGGCGGCCGCGACATGCAGCGGCTTTTTCTGGGCGGGGCGCATCGCGTGATCCTACGGGATGGGCCGCGCCGCAGCAAAAGCACGACTGCTCGCGACCGGCACCGGCCGATGCTGGGGCGACTCAGGCTGCAGCACTGTGCGTCGCACCATCGGGTCTAATACGGGGCCATCGGGGGGCGAATGGACGACCCAGGTGCGATGCGGTTCGAGGCCGCGGAGGTGCTGCGCCTCTTCCCGGTCTTCGTCTGGAAGGCGCAGCTTCCCGCCGAGGCCTGTCGGCCGATCAACGCCGCGATCCGCGAGCTGATCGCCGAGCTCGCCCCCGACGCGCCGGCGCCCGGGACGCTGTGGCAGTCCGGCCACGCGCTGCACAGGCGACCGGGCTGCGCCGGCCTCGCGCGCGCGATCGTGGCCGCGGTGCACGAGGTCTTCGAGTTCCTGAAGCTCGGCCACCGCGAGTTCGCGATCACCGGCTGTTGGGCGAACGTCGCCGCACCGGGTGGATGGCACCGCATGCACTGCCATCCGAACAACTTCCTGAGCGGTGTGTACTACGTCGAGGTGCAGGAGGGCGCCGAAACGATCAACTTCCACGATCCGCGTCCTCAGGCCGGCGTGATCCGGCCGCCGGTCACCGAGCTCACTGCGTACAACACCGATCAAGTGGTCGTGAACGTCGCGGTGGGCACGCTGCTCGTGTTCCCCGCGTGGCTTCCGCACTCGGTCGATCCGAACCGCAGCGCGCACCGCCGCATCAGCGTGAGCTTCAACGTGATGTTCCGCGACCTGGCCGAGACGCTGGCACCGCCGCTCTGGGGCGACGAGTAGCGCGCGGCGCGAGCTCGGCGGGCGCCGGTGGCGACGGGTGAATTCTTTCCTCACCGCGAGCACCGCATCCGTGCATCGACGCGCACGATCTTGGGGCGCGCCCGGGGAACGCGCCTGCGCCGTTGCGGACTCCTCGATCGGCCGCGAATTGCGGTTGCGCGCGATCGCCTTCCGGCTCTAACTCACGCCTCTCGGCACGGACGCTGCTTCCCGCGGGGGTGCGCGGACCACCGGGCCGCGAGGGGAACCCACTATGGATCAGGATCTGCTCAAGGCGCTCGCCCACTTCAAGATCCTTCTCAAGAAGGAGAAGGGGGTGCAGGTCGATCTGGAGAAGCTGCTCCGCGACGCCGCTTACGGCCGCCAGATCATGGCGCTCGCCGAGGAGTCCGAGAACGAGGCGCTCGTATTCGTAGCGCTCTCGATCAAGGACAAGCTCGGCCACCTCAAGGTCGCCCCGGCACCCACGGCGCCGGCGGCGGAGAAGCCGCAGGACAAGAAGCCGGCGGCGAGCGGCAAGTACTTCTACGGCCCCCGCTCCTAGCGGGTGCGCCGCCGGCCGCGGGCCGTCGGCAGCATGGCGGGCCGCGCGCGGCCCGCCGCGAGGGAGGGGTTACGCATGAATCCGCAGGCACGCTTCGTCAAGACGGCGAAAGGTCAGGAGGAGATCCGCAGCCGCACCCATCGGCTCCAGCCGCGGCTGCGCTCGCTGCTCGTCCTCGTGGACGGGACGCGGCACGCCGCCGACCTCGTACAGGCCGCGGCCGGCCTCGGCGGCGACGCCGGCTTCCTCGAGGCGCTGATCAAGGAGGGATTCGTCGAGGAGGTCATCAATGGTCATGCGGCGGCGGTCCCGCCTGCGCGCGCGCCACGGCCGACCCCCGTACTCGCACCCGCCCCGGCGGCCGCCGACGCCGCCACGCCGGCGCCCGCACAGGACGCCGACCGCGTCTATGCCGCGAAAGCGGCCATGCGCCGCTACATCAAGGTCGCTGCCGGAATGCTCGAGGCGCGCGCCCTGAACGGGCTGGTCGACGGCGTGCGCTCGCTCGACGACGTCCGCCGGTGTCTCGGCGGGCTGCGGCCGCGCTTCGAGGCGAACGGCTGCGGCGAGGCCTTCGCCACGCTGGCGGCCGAGGTCTCCGGGATCCTCCGCGGCTGACCTTCCGACGGCGCGCTAGCGCGGGCGCCGCGCCCGCCGCTCCCCCGCCGGCTTCGGCCGCGCAACCTGCTGCGGCAGCGGCAGCGCCGTCTGGTACTTCACCTGCTTCAGCGCGAAGCTCGACTTGATGTTGCCTACTCCGGGCGCGCGCGAGAGGAAGTCGACGATGAACCGCTCGAATGCCGGCACGTCGGCGACGACGACGCGCAGCAGGTAGTCGGCGTCGCCGGTCATGAGATAGCACTCCATCACCTCCGGGCGGCTGCGCACCGCGCGCTCGAACGCCTCGAGCGCCGGCTCGATCTGCTTCTCGAGCGTCACCTGGATGAACACGCTCACCGTCAGGCCGAGCTTCACCGGATCGAGCAGCGTGACGTAGCGGCGGACCAGCCCGCGCTCCTCGAGGCGGCGCACCCGGGCGAGGCACGGCGACGGCGACAGGTTCACCGCGCGGGCGAGGTCGACGTTCGAGAGGCGCGCATCGTCCTGCAGCCGGTCGAGGATGTGCCAGTCGGTCGCATCGAGCGTCTCGGACAGCATGAATGGCCTTTCTCTTCCACGAAGAAAGCACATTATGCTTCCAGGACCGGGTGCGGGCAGGAGTTTCGGAAACACATGCTCGCCGATCGGCGCTAGCATGTCCGGGTCTTTCGCGCTCCGACTCCGGCCATGACCCAGCTCTACGAGATCGCGCCCTGGGCGTTCTGGCGAGTGACGCCGCCCGACGCCGACCCCACCGAGACGAAGGAGTGGCTCGAGGCGTTCGATGCGCTCGTCGAGACCGAGGGCGCGGAGCGCGCGACCTTCCTGCTCAAGAAGCTCCTCGACCGCGCGCGCGCGAAGCGCGTCCCGCTGCCGCCGGTGTTCAACACGCCGTACAAGAACACCATCGCGCTCGAGGACCAGCCGCAGTTCCCCGGCTCGCTCGAGATCGAGCAGCGCCTCGCCTCGATCATCCGCTGGAACGCGCTCGCGATGGTGGTGCGCGCGAACCGCGAGCATCCCGAGCTCGGCGGCCACATCGCGAGCTACGCCTCGGCGGCCGATCTCTTCGAGGTCGGCTTCAACCACTTCTTCCGCGCCGGGCAGGGCGGCGATCTCGTCTATTTCCAGCCGCACTCGGCGCCCGGCGTCTACGCGCGCGCGTTCCTGGAGGGCCGGCTCACCGAGGACCATCTCGCCAACTATCGCCGCGACGTGTCCGGGAAGGGACTCTCGTCGTACTGCCACCCCTGGCTGATGCCCGACTTCTGGCAGTTCCCCACCGGCTCGATGGGTCTCGGGCCGATCAACGCGATCTACCACGCGCGGTTCCTCCGCTACCTCGAGAACCGCGGCATCCTCGCCACGCAGGGCCGCAAGGTCTGGGCGTTCGCCGGCGACGGCGAGATGGACGAGCCGGAATCGCTCGCCGGGCTCTCGCTCGCCGCGCGCGAGGGGCTCGACAACCTCGTCTTCGTCGTCAACTGCAACCTGCAGCGGCTCGACGGCCCGGTGCGCGGCAACGGCTCGGTCGTGCAGGAGCTCGAAGGCCTGTTCGCCGGCGCCGGCTGGAACGTCATCAAGCTGATGTGGAGCTCCGACTGGGACCCGCTCTTCGCGCGCGACCGCGACGGCGTGATCCTCAGGCGCCTGCACGAGACGGTCGACGGCGAGTTCCAGACCTACGCCGCGACCGACGGCCGGTTCAACCGCGAGCATTTCTTCAACAAGTACGCCGAGCTGCAGGCGATCGTCGCGCACATGACCGACGACGACATCGACCGCCTGCGCCGCGGCGGGCACGACCCGGTCAAGATCTACGCCGCCTATCACGCCGCGGTCCGCCACCGCGGCCAGCCGACCGTGATCCTCGCCAAGACCAAGAAGGGCTACGGCATGGGCCACTGGGGCCAGGGCAAGATGGGAACCCACCAGCAGAAGAAGCTCGACGACGCGGCGCTGCTCGACTTCCGCGACCGCTTCGCGCTGCCGCTCTCCGACGACGACGTGACGGCCTTGAGGTTCTATCGGCCCGCCCAAGACTCGCCGGAGCTCCGCTACCTGCACGCGCGGCGGCAGGCGCTCGGCGGATACCTGCCGGCGCGCTCGGTGGCGGCGCCGCCGCTCGCCGCGCCGGCGCGCGAGGCGCTCGCGCGGCTGCTCGAGGGCACGCGCGACCGCGAGCAGTCGACTACGATGCTCTTCGTCCAGCTCCTCTCCCAGCTGCTGCGCGACCCGACGGTCGGCAAGCACATCGTCCCGATCGTCGCCGACGAGGCGCGCACCTTCGGCATGCAGTCGCTGTTCCGGCAGGTGGGGATCTACTCGTCGGTGGGGCAGCTCTACGACCCCGAGGACCAGGACGAGCTGCTCTACTACAAGGAGGCGAAGGACGGCCAGATCCTCGAGGAGGGCATCACCGAAGCGGGCGCCATCAGCTCGTGGCTCGCGGCCGCGACGAGCTACAGCGCCCACGGCGTGCCGATGCTGCCGTTCTACATCTTCTACTCGATGTTCGGGTTCCAGCGCATCGGCGACCTCGTCTGGGCGGCCGCCGACTCGCGCGCGCGCGGCTTCCTGCTCGGCGCCACCGCCGGCCGCACGACGCTGTCGGGCGAGGGCCTGCAGCACCAGGACGGCACGAGCCATCTCGTCGCCTCGACCATTCCGACGTGCCGCGCGTACGACCCGTGCTACGGGTACGAGCTCGCGGTGATCGCGCAGGACGGTATGCGCCGGATCCTCGAGGCGCAGGAGGACCTCTTCTACTACGTCACCGTGATGAACGAGAACTACGCCCACCCGCCGCTGCCCGAGGGCGCGGAGGAGGGGATCCTGCGCGGGATGTACTGCCTGCAGCGGCGCGAGGGCGCGCGGCTGCAGCTCCTCGCGAGCGGCACGATCCTGCGCGAGGCGATCGCGGCGGGCGAGATCCTCGAGCGCGAGCACCGCATCCCGGCGAGCGTCTGGAGCGTGACGAGCTGGACGGAGCTGCGCTGGGACGCGATGGCCGCGGACGGCGCCGCGCCCGCCGCGGTGCGCGAAGTCCGCGCCCGCCCGAGCGGCCCGGCCGACGCGCGGCCGTGGGTCGCGCGCTGCCTGGGCGACACCTCCGGCCCGATCGTCGCCGCGAGCGACTACGTGACCGCGGTGGTCGACCTGATCCGCCCCTGGGTCCCGCGGCGGTACGTCGCGCTCGGCACCGACGGGTTCGGCCGGAGCAACACCCGCGCGCAGCTCCGCGCCTTCTTCGGCGTAGGGGCGGACGACATCGTGCGCGCGGCGCTCCGGGCGCTCGAGTAAGGTCGAACGTCTAGACGGCGGTCCCGCCGGGAGGCTTCGGCGAGCGCTGCGCGAACGCCGACGCGATGCCGCGCAGGGCGTTCGCCGCGAGAAAGCCGTGCGTCCATTGGGTCGCGAGACGCGGGTGCACGGCGGTGAAGGGGTTGTCCTGCAGCAAGAAGTTCGCGTCCGCCATCCGCCGGCCCAGCGCGAACGCCCTCTGCTCCAGCTCGGAGAACATCGTGACGTGCCTCCTTATGATTGTGGCCCTCGCCGGCGCCAAGGTTAGGCCACATCCGCCGGCGCTTCGCGAACTATCGGCGGCGGTCCGGGAAAAATGCAGCACTCTCCGAGCGATCGTCGGGCGCCGTTTTCGGCGCCGCGTCGAGCGCCGGCGCGCCGCGCGCGCGCGCGCGGCGCGTTCGCGCGCGCGTCGCAGCGCGAAACGCATTTGCCGTCAGCATCCTACCCGGGGAACTTCGAGGGCCGCCTGCGAACCGTCGGACTTTATGACAACGGAATAGCGCGGCCGGTCGCGCGGGCGCGCCGACCGGCTCACGCCGCCGGCGGTCCCTTCAGCTCGACCATGTTGTCCTCGGGATCGAAGACGTAGATCGACTGCCCCTTGCCGTCGGCGCCGTAGCGCGCGGCGATCTCGCCGAGGCGGGCGCCGCGCGCGCGGAGGTGGGTGACGATCGCAGCCTCGTCGAACGGCTCGACGCGCAGGCACAGATGGTCCATGTTGCGGCCTTCCGGCCCGGGCGGGGCGCCGCCGCGGCGGCCCTGCGGGCCGTCGACCGGGACGAGGTCGATCAGGGAGCGGCCGGCGCGCAGATGCACGAGCCCCAGGTCGTCGCGGCGCCACTCGAGCGTGCAGCCGAGCGCGCCGCAGTAGAAATCGATCATCCGCTCGAGGTCCCGCACGCGGATGACGACGTGGTCGATGTCCCGGATCCGGATCATGGCGCGCCGCCGGCAAGGGTACACCGTCGCCTGTCCGCGGGCGACCGCGGCTCAGCGCCGCGGCGCGTGCCGGCCGTCGACGTGCGAGTGGATTCCGTGGTGCTCCCGGAGCAGGTCGCGGCCGAAGTCGCCTTCGAAATCGCGCCAGACGGTGTGGATGTGGTTGCCGCCGGAGTTGTCGAACTCGATCAGGAACGTCGGCCCCTGCAGCCGGTAATAGTGGGGCCGGCCGCGCTCGGTCGCACCCGCCCACGCGAACCGGAGCCCATCGAGGCCCGCCCGCCGGATCTTCGCCAGGCGCTCCTCGGCGAGCTTGGGCTGCATGGTGCCGGCGTAGAGCTCGACGAGCGCGAGCACGAGCTTGCGCTGCTCGCCCGAGAGGCTCGCGAACGCGACGCCCTGGGCATCGAGCGGGTTCGCCTTCGACTGGTTCCGGGTGGCGATGTCGCCGTAAGGCGAGGCGTCCACGATCGCCTCGCGGCGCTGCTCGGCCGTGAGCGAGCCGAGGAGCGCGCGCGCCACGTCCTCCTCCGCGGCGAGCGCGCGCTCGCCCTTCTTCGGCCCGCTGCGCACCTCCGCCGGATTCGCGCCCAGGAACGTCGGGGTGGAGGAGACGAATCGGCCCTTGATCACCGCGACGTGCAGCGAGACGTGGTGGCCCTCGACCCGCACACCCCACGGCGATTCGGCCGACCCCGGGTCGCCGAACACCGCGAACCAGTAGCGGTCGGGATCGCGCTCGCTCCAGCCCTCCAGCTCGCGCAGGACGACCTCGAGCGCGATGATCGACTGCACCTTGAGGTAGCCCGCGGCCGAAAGGAAGCTCTGGAGGAGGCGCTGGGCGGCCGCGCGCTGTGCGGGGGTCAGGTCCTGCAGCGGGAGCCCGGCCCTGCTGCCCGGCGTGTAGCGCCAGCTTGTCCGGTCACGGCCAGCGAAGGGAAGCTGCGCCGCCGCGCGTTTCTCGGGCGGAAGCGCGCCGAGAAAACCGTTCGCCGCGGCCGCCACTTCCGCGATCAGGCGCGTGCGCGCTTCGTCGGCGCTCGCTGGCCCGGCGACGAGCGCGACCACGAGCGCGGCGCGCGCGAGTCGCCGGACGCCGGGCGGCGTCCGAGCGAGGGCGGCGAGCGCCGCTACTTGCACATCGCCTGAATCTGGGCGAGCGATTGGCGCATCTGCTGCTCGCACGCGGCCCGCCCCGCGCCGGCCTGAGCGCAGGCCGTGGCGGGATCCATGTCCGCGGCCTGCGCGCGCATCTGCTTGCAGGCGTCGCTGTCCCGGTCGAAGCCGATCGCCGCCTGCCCTTCCCGGCAGGCGCCTTCGTAGGTGTAGCGCATCTTGCCGCTGCTCGAGCCGCGCTTTCCGGAGGTCTCGCTCTCCATCAGCATGGTCTTCGGGCCCTCCCGCTTCATGTTGACGCGGGTGGTCCCGTCCTTGCAGACCATCTCCATCTGCGCCTCCGAGGGCGTGTCCTTCAGCAGCCGGTAGGTGCACCCGGAGTCCTCCTCGCCGCGGCGCGCATCCCCCCGCTCGCGCGAGGAGCGCATCAAATTGTCGGTACAGATCGTCATCGCCTGCGGCGCACGCGCCTCGCGCTTGCCGTCGACGACGAGCTCCAGGATCTCCATCCGCCACTGTCCCTTGTCCTTCGGCATGCCCTGGAAGAGCCGCGGGGTAGGCGGATCCGCCGCGACCGCGATGCCGGTGCACAGTGCAAACGCCGCAGCCGCGGCCAGTATCCGCTTCATGATCTCTCCCTTCGAAGGCGACGCCGCCGGCTATTCTAGATAAAGAAGGGTCGCGGCGCCCGCGGGCCGCGCACCGGCGGTTCCGGTCGCGGCATCGGCTGGCATAATCGCGCGCTTTCGCCCGCGCACCGCCGACCGTGTCCGCCCGCGTTCCCGCGCTCCTTCCCGTGCTCGGCCTGTTCGCCGTCGCGGTGACCCTCGGCTCGGGCCACGTCTGCGCGCGGCTCGCGTTCACGAACGGCGTCAACGTGCTCACCGCGGCGACGCTCCGCTCGGTGTGCGCCGCGTTCCTCCTGCTCCTGCTGCTGCGGCTGCGCCGCACGCCGGTGCTGCCGTTGCCGCGCGAGTTCCGGGCGACCATGGTGCTCGGGCTGCTCATCGCCGCGCAGACCGTGCTGATCCAGGCGGCGGTGGCGTTGATGCCGGCGACGCTCGCGATCCTGTTCTTCTACACCTATCCGTTCTTCACCGGCCTCGGCGCGGCGCTGCTCGGCGACGAGCGCTTCTCGGGGCGCCTCGCGGCGGCGCTCGCCGCGGCGTTCGCCGGGCTCGCGCTGGTGCTCGGCGTCGGCGCCGAGCCGGTGAGCCTCGCGGGCCTCGCGGCGGCGATCGGCGCGGCGTTGAGCTTCGCGGCGGCCGTCGTCCTCACGCCGCGGCTCGCGCCGGGGCTCGCGGCGCCGCTGCGCACCTTCTACATGCTCGCGGTGACCGCCGCGCTCTTCGTCGCGGTGCTGGCGACGACGCTCGACGTGCGGATGCCCGACAACCCGCCGGGGTGGACCGGGCTCGTCGGGCTGGCGCTGTTCTACTCCGCCGGCATCATCGGCCTGTTTCTCCTGCTGCCGCTGCTCGGTCCGGTGCGGTCGGCGGTGGTGCTCAATCTGGAGCCGGTGGCCGTGGCGGTGATCGCCTGGATCGCGCTCGGCGAGGCGCTCGGCGCGACGCAGGTCGCCGGCGGCGCGCTGGTGGTGGCGGCGGTCATGTTCGCTCAGACCGCGCCGCGCAGCCGCTGACGCGCGGCCCGCGCAATCGACGCGCCAGGGAAGCGCGTCGCCGACGTAAACTCCCCATCTTGAGCAGGCCCGACGGGAGGACCGCGACGTCCGAGTGGCGCGGCACCGCGCTCGCGGTGCTCGCCGTCGCGTCGCTCTTCAACCTGCTCGGGCGCGGCAGTGGCGAGACGTACGCCGTCTTCCTGCTGCCCCTCGAGCGCGACTTCGGCTGGTCGCGCTCGCAGCTCACGAGCGTCTACTCGGTGTACCTCCTCGTCGGCGGGCTGATCGCGCCGCTCGTCGGCACGCTGTTCGATCGCGTCGGCCCGCGCGCCGTGTACACGGTGGGGCTCGCCAGCCTCGCCGCCGCCTACCTCCTCGCAAGCACGCTCGCGAGCCTTTGGGAGTTCTATCTCTACGTCGGGTTCCTGATCGGCCTCGGCGTCGCCCTGGTCGGGATGGTGCCGGCGTCGGGGCTGCTCGCGCGCTGGTACCACCTGCGGCTCTCCGCGGCGATCGGGATCGCGTTCTCGGCGGTGGGCTGCGGCACGCTGCTGTTCGTCCCGGCCGCGCAGGTGCTTCTCGCCCACCTCGACTGGCGCGGGACGTACCGCGTGTTCGGCCTCGCGCTGCTCGTGTGCCTGCCACTGGCGGCGCTCGCCCTGCCCTGGCGGACGTTCGCGGCGGGGCATCCGGAACACCGGCCCCGGCACCACGACGACGCGGCGCGCGCCGCAGGCTGGACGCTCGCGGGGGCCATGCGAACGCCGACGTATTGGGGGCTCGCCGCGATCTTCTTCTTCACCGCGATGGGCATCTACACGGTGCTGCCGCAGACCGTCGTGTTCCTGATCGCCGCGGGCGTCACGCCGGTCGTGGCCGCGACCGTGTACGGCGTCACCGGCATGCTCTCGGTGGCGAGCGTCGCCGGCGTCGGTTTCGTCGCGGCGCGGTTCGGCTATCGCCGCACGGTGACCGCGAGCTTCGCGGTCTCGGGCCTCGGCATCGCGCTGCTGCTCGCGATCTCGTTCCACGCGGCCGGCTGGCTGCTCGCGCTGTACGTGCTCGCGTTCGGGCTGTGCCAGGGGGTGCGCGGGCCGATCGTCTCGGCGATCTGCACCAGCAAGTTCTCCGGGCCGAAGGTGGCGACCATCTACGGCACCATCTACGCCGCGAACGCGTTCGGCGCCGCCTTCGGGTCGCTGATGGGCGGCGTGCTCCACGATCTCACCGGCGGCTACCGCGCGATCTTCGTGTTCGCGCTGGCGGCGCTCGCGGCGGCGGCGACGCCCATGTGGATCGTGCGCGAGCTGCGCGAGTTCCGCTAGCCGCGACCTCGCGCCGCGCCGCGGGCGCCGCGCCGCGCCCGCTTCGGCGCCGCGCCCTTGCGCTGCAGCTTCGCGATCTCGAGCACCGCCAGATCGCAGCTCCTCGTCAGGAAGTCGAGAATCAGCGCGAGCTGCTCGTCGCTGTAGCGGGACCAAAGCGCCGACATCTCCCGCTGCAGCGAATCGTAGAGCGGCGCGATCCGCCGCGTCATCGCGGGCCGCGCCCGGACGACGACCTTGCGGCGGTCGCTCGGATCCCGCTCCCGCCGCACGTAGCCGGCTCGTTCGAGCCGGTCGATCACGCCGGTGATCGCCCCGGTCGTGAGGCCGGTCGCCGTGGCGAACTCGCCGGCGGTCGCGCCGCCGCTCAGGAGGGCGAGGTCGAGGCACTCGAGATCGGAGCTGTTGAGCCCGAAGCGCTCGCTCACCGCCTGGCTGATCAGCACCGACTGCGCGGTCATCCTGCGGACTTCGCGCAGGACCCCGGCGAGCAGCGCGGCGCGATCGGGCGGGGTGCTTGACATGGCGCCGACTATTGTCTTAGCATCGAGATCTCTTATCAACTAAGAGAATTAAGTACTAAGATAACTGTCCCCGCGGGTCGTGTCGTCCTCGGGTAGGCCGCCGCGGGGCCGCGCCGCTTCACAACGCAACGGAGGCAGTCAATGCTCAGGACCATCGGCGTCATCGTCATCGTCTTCCTCGCCACGCTGCTCGTCCTCGCCGCCGCCCGGCCCGACACCTTTCGGGTGCAGCGCGCAGCGAGCATCAAAGCGCCGCCGGAGAGGATCTTCGCGCTCATCAACGACTTTCACAGCTGGCGCGCCTGGTCTCCCTACGAGCAGAAGGACCCCGCGATGAAGCGGACGCACAGCGGTGCGGCGCGCGGGAAGGGCGCGGCGTACGAGTGGCAAGGCAACAGAGAGATCGGTCACGGCCGGATGGAGATCACGGACGCGACGTCGCCTTCCAGGCTCACGATCAAGCTCGATTTCGTCAAGCCGTTCGAAGCCCACAACATCGTCGAGTTCACCCTGGAGCCCAAGGGCGACGAGACGAGCGTCACGTGGGCTCTCCACGGTGCGAGTCCCTACTTCGCGAAGCTCCTGGGGCTCTTCTTCGACATGGACCGCATGGTCGGAGCCGACTTCGAGCAGGGGCTCGCCAACCTGAAGGCCGTCGCCGAAAGGTGACGGTAACCGACGGCGCCCGCCGGTGCGGTCGCGGGAGTCATCCCTCCATGTGCGCGCCTACGCCGCTACGGCCGTTGCCCGCGCGACGCGCGGCGCCGGGCCGGAGCCCGCGCGCCCAGGCCTTCGAGATACCGGTCGACGATCCGCTCCGCCGCGCGCGCGCCGGCGAAGTACTCGGGATCGATCAACCAGTTGGTGATGAGGCCGTCGACCAGCGCGTGCTGGCCCACGGCCGCGGCCCGCGGCTCGACGCCGTTCGGCAGCAGCCCCCGCCGCACCGCGTTCCGGAAGCCGTGCTCGAGCTGCTTGAGGCAGTTGGCGCGCATCGCGCTCAGCCGGCGCCGCACCGCGGCCATCTCGTCGACGTACTCGCACTTGTGGGCGACCACGTCGAACACCCGCCGCGCGCGCGCATCGCCGGTGACCTTGCGCAGCACCGCGACCGAGCAGCTGCGCAGTTGCGCGAGCGGGTCGGCGGTCGCCTCGTCGCTCGCGCGCCGGACCATCTCCTCCATCGGCAGCGTCGCGCGCCCGAGCATCGCGCCGAAGAGGTCGGCCTTGTCCTTGAAATGCCAGTAGATTGCGCCGCGGGTGACGCCGGCGACGCGCGCGACGTCGTCGAGCGACGTGCGCGACACCCCGCGGCGGCTGAAAACCCGCTCCGCCGCGTCGAGGATGCGATTACGCGTCGCGAGCGCTTGCTCCCGAGTCCGCCGGACCATTCCCTCGTCCCCCGTAGGCGTACCGGCCGATGCGCCGATACAGTCCGGACGCGGCCGTTACATGCCGGTAACAAACCGGTACTTTACATACATTCATGCATGTATGTAAACTGCCGGGTCCGATCGCTGCGCCGTCCCGGCCGGCCGCTCGCACCAGGGGTTCCGCATGAACAGATCACTCGCCCGCTCGGGCGCGCGCGCTCGAGCCCTCGTTCCGATCGCCGTCGCCGCCGCGCTCGCCGGGTGCGGCGAGGTGGGCAGCCAGCCGCACGGCCAGATGCCGCCGCCCGAGGTCGTCGTCGTCAGCGTCGAGCCGAAGACCCTGCCCGTGCACTACGAGTACGTCGGACAGACCGCGGGCTATCGCGAGGTCGAGGTGCGCGCGCGCGTCAACGGCATCCTGCTCAAGCGCAACTACCACGAAGGCGCGACCGTGAAGCGCGGGCAGTCGCTGTTCCTCGTCGACCCCGCGCCGTTCGAGGTCGCGCTCGCCAAGGCGGAAGCCGACCTCGCGACGGCCGAGGCGCGCCGGGCCTGGACGGCGCGCGAGGCCGACCGGCTGAAGTCGGTCCTCAACATCCGCGCGGTGAGCCGCAAGGAATACGACGACGCGGTCTCGACCGCGGAGATCGCCGCCGCTGAGGCGAAGGGCGCGGCGGCGCGCGTCGCGGAGGCGAAGCTGAACCTCGAGTACACCCGCGTCGAGGCGCCGATCACCGGCGTGTCGAGCCGCGCGCTGCGTTCCGAAGGCACCCTCGTCTCCGGCCCGGAGGTGCTCCTCACCACCGTCACGCAGGTCGATCCGATCTACGTGATCTTCGGCATTCCCGAGACCGACCAGCTCCGCATCCGGCGCGACGTCGAGGCTGCCCGGCTCCAGCTTCCGCCCGATCGGCGCTTCGAAGTGACGGTCACGCTCGCCGACGGCATCGCGTACGGCAAGCAGGGCAAGCTCGACTTCACCGACGTGCGCGTCAACCCGGCGACCGGCACGATCGAGGCGCGCGCCGACCTGCCGAATCCGGACGGCGCGCTTCGCCCGGGACAGTTCGTACGCGTGCGGCTGAGCGGCGCGAAGCGCCCGAACGCGATCACCGTGCCGCAGCGGGCGGTGCTCGAAGGACCGAAAGGAAAGTTCGTCTACGTCGTCGACGCCGCGAGCAAGGTGGAGGCGCGACCGGTCGCCGTCGGCGAGTGGGTCGGCGACACCTGGGTGATCGACTCGGGCCTCGCCGCGGGCGACAAGGTCGTCGTCGACGGCGTGATGAAGATCGGCCCCGGCGCCCCGGTCACGATCGCCGGCCAAGCACCCGCGGCGCAGCCCGGGCCAACCCAGGGCAAGAAGTAAATGTTCTCGCGCTTCTTCATCGACCGGCCGATCTTCGCCGCGGTCCTGTCGATCTTCATCATCCTCGCGGGGCTGGCGGCGATGCGCGTGCTGCCGATCGCCCAGTATCCCGAGATCTCGCCGCCGGTCGTCACGGTGACGGCGACCTACCCCGGCGCCTCCGCCCCGGTGCTCGAGTCCACCGTCGCCGCGCCGCTCGAGAACGCGATCAACGGCGTCGAGGACATGCTCTACATGAGCTCGACCTCGTCGGCGAACGGCGTGGTGCAGATCCAGGTGACGTTCAACATCGGCGCCGACGTCGACAAGGCGGCGCTCAACGTCAACAACCGCGCGAAGCAGGTCGAGCCCAGGCTGCCGCTGGAGGTGCGCCGGCAGGGCATCGTGGTGGAGAAGGGCTCGTCGGCCTTCCTGCAGGTGCTCGCCTTCTACTCGCCCGACGGACGCTACGACGACATCTTCATCTCCAACTACGTGACCCTCAACGTGCTGGACGAGATCAAGCGCGTGCCGGGCACGACGCTGGTGCAGATCTTCGGCGCCAAGGACTATGCGATGCGCGTCTGGCTGCGGCCCGACCGCCTCGTCACGCTCAAGCTCGCCCCGGGCGACGTGATCCGGGCGCTCAGCGAGCAGAACGCCCAATTCGCGGCGGGCAAGGTGGGCGAGACCCCGACCGCCGGCCAGCAGGAGCTCGTCTACAGCGTGACCGCGAAGGGGCGCCTGTCGGAGGTGAGCGAGTTCGAGAACATCATCCTGCGCGCCAACGGCGACGGGTCGCTCCTGCGCCTGAAGGACGTGGCGCGGGTGGAGCTCGCGGGCAAGGACTACAGCTTCCTCGGCAAGTACAACGGCCGGCCGGCGACGCTGATGGGCGTGTTCCTGCAGCCGGGCGCGAACCAGATCGAGGTCGGCAAGGCGGTGCGCAGCCGCGTCGACGAGCTCGCGCAGCGCTTTCCCGCGGGCTTCGCCTACGCGATCCCGTTCGACACCACCATGTTCGTCGAGGTGTCGATCCGCGAGGTGGTGAAGACGCTGCTCGAGGCGATGGTGCTCGTGTTCCTCGTCGTGTTCCTGTTCTTGCAGAGCTGGCGCGCGACCGTGATCCCGTTCGCCGCGGTGCCGGTGTCGCTCATCGGCACCTTCGCCGGGCTGCTCGCGCTCGGTTACTCGATCAACACGCTCACGCTCTTCGGCATGGTGCTGTCGATCGGCATCGTGGTCGACGACGCGATCGTCGTGCTGGAGAACGTCGAGCGCATCATGCGGGAGGAAGGGCTCGAGCCGCGCGACGCGGCGGTCAAGGCGATGAAGGAGGTCACCAGCCCGATCATCGCCATCGTGCTGGTGCTGTGCGCGGTGTTCATCCCGATCGCCTTCCTTGGCGGCCTCACCGGCGAGCTCTACCGCCAGTTCGCGGTCACGATCTCGATCGCCGTGGTCATCTCCGGTTTCGTCGCGCTCACGCTCACGCCGAGCCTGTGCGCCATCGTGCTCAAGCGCGAGCACGGGCGGCGCGCGGAGCGCTGGTTCGGCTGGTTCAACCGCGGCTTCGCGCGCGTCACCGACGGCTACCAGTCGGGCGTCGCCTGGATGATCCGGCGCGGCGGGATCGCGCTGCTGCTGTTCGCCGGCATGGTGGCGGTCACGGGCTTTCTCTGGCGCACCGTCCCCGGCTCGCTCGTCCCCGACGAGGACCAGGGCTGGTACTTCGCCCCGGTGATCCTCCCCGACGGCGCGTCGCTGCAGCGCACCGACAAAATGGTTGAAGAGGTGAGCGCCGCGATCCGGTCGAACCCGTTCAACGAGCACGTCATGGCCTTCACCGGCTTCGACTTCGCCGGCGGCTTCGTCTTCCGCGAGAACGCCGCGACCATCTTCGTGACGCAGACGCACTGGGACCAACGCCCGATGCCGGTGGGCGCGCTGGTCGGCGAGTTCTACGGCAAGACCGCGCACATCAAGGAAGGTCTGGCGATCGCCTTCCCGCCGCCGGCGATCTTCGGCCTCGGCACCGCGGGCGGGTTCGAGTTCTACCTGCAGAACCGCGGCGAGGGCGGGTCGAAGCGGCTCTGGGAGGTGACGCAGCAGTTCATCGGCGCGGCCTCGCAGAGCCCGAAGATCGCCATGGTGAACACGTTCTGGCGCGCGAACGTGCCGCAGCTCTACGTCGACGTCGATCGCGAGAAGGCGAAGTCGCTCGGCGTGCCGCTCGACGACATCTTCAACACCCTCGCCGCGACCCTCGGCAGCTACTACGTCAACGACTTCAACAAGTACGGCCGCACCTGGCAGGTGCTCATGTCCGCCGAGCCGGACCAGCGCGGTCGTCCCGAGGATGCGGGGTCGGTCTACGTCAGGAGCGTGAAGGGCGAGATGATCCCGCTGCGCGCGCTCGCGCGCGTCGAGTACTCGAGCGGTCCGGGGACGCTCACGCGCTTCAACAACCTGCCCGCGGTGCAGGTCCTGGGCGGCGGCCGGCCGGGCGTGAGCTCGGGCGAGGCGATCGCCGAGATCGAGCGCATCGCGGCCGAGGTCCTGCCCCGCGACTTCAGCCTCGACTGGAGCGGGGCCTCCTTCCAGGAGAAGCGCTCGGGCGGCACCTCGGTCATCGTGCTCGCCCTCGGCGCGCTCATGGCGTTCCTCATCCTCGCGGCGCAGTACGAGAAGTGGTCGCTGCCGCTGTCGGTGATGCTCGCGCTGCCGTTCGGGACGTTCGGCGCGCTCGCCGCGGTGTGGCTGCGCGGCCTCACCAACGACGTGTACTTCCAGATCGGGCTGGTGACGCTGCTCGGCCTGGCGGCGAAGAACGCGATCCTGATCGTCGAGTACGCGGTCTACAAGCGCGACGAGGGGCTGTCGGCCGCGGCCGCGGCGGTCGAGGCCGCGCGGCTGCGCTTCCGCCCGATCCTGATGACCTCGCTCGCGTTCATCTTCGGCGTGCTGCCGCTCGCGATCTCGACCGGCGCCGGCGCCGGGGCGCGCATCTCGGCCGGCACCGGCGTGATGGGCGGCATGCTCGCCGCGACTTTCCTCGCGATCTTCTTCGTGCCGCTGTTCTTCAAGCTGATCAGCGACCGGGTCTTGCGCGAGCCGCGCTCGACCGACGAGATCCTGCAGGAGGGGCAGCATGCGCGCGCCGCGGCGCTGCGGGCGGCGCACACGCCGCAGCACCATCCGGTCGCGCCGAAGGGAGGCGGCCATGCGTAACGCCGTCGCCGTCGCCGCCGGCCTGGTGCTGGCGGCCTGTTCGTTCGCGCCGGCGTACGAGCGCCCGCCGGCAGAGCTGCCGCAGTCCTGGCGCGGCGCGCCCGCCGAAGGCTCCCCGGCGCCGGGCGAGCGGTGGTGGTCGCTCTTCGGCGACCCGGGGCTCGACCAGCTCGTCGACGAGGCGCTCGCCAACAATCGCGACGTCGCGATCGCGGTGGCGCGCGTCGACGAGGCGCGCGCGCTCGTCCGCATCCGGGAGTCCGAGCTGTACCCATCGGTCGTCGGCAACGCCGACGCCGATCGGTCGCGTGCGTCGCGCCGGACCGATTTCTTCTTTCCCGGCGTGCCGACCTACAGCACCAACTACCGGGCGACCATCGACGTCGCCTACGAGCTCGATCTCTGGGGCAGGCTCCGCAACGCGACGGCGGCGGCGCGCGCCGATCTCCTGGGGACCGAGGCCGCCCGCGACACGATCCGCATCGCGCTCGCCTCCGAGGTCGTCCGCTCCTACTACAGCCTGCGCGCGCTCGACGAGCAGGCCGCGGCCACCGAGCGCGCGCTCGAGCTGCGCACCCGCGCCCTCGAGCTCGAGCGCGAGCGCGCGGCGGCCGGCCTGATCTCGGAGCTCGACGTGCGCCAGCTCGAGGGCGAGGTCGCGGCGGCGCGCGCCCTGCTGCCCGCGGTGCTGCGCGAGCGCGCTGCCGAGGAGGCCGCGCTCGCTGTGCTCGCGGGCCGCAGCCCGCGCGCGATCATCGAGGACGGCATCGCGCGGGCCTCGGGCCCGGACTCGCAGTCGCCGGCGGTCGTCGTCCCGGCGGGCCTGCCCTCCGACCTGCTGCTGCGCCGCCCCGATCTCTTCGAGGCCGAGCAGCGGCTCGTCGCCGCGAACGCGCGCATCGGCGTCGCGCGGGCCGCGTTCTTCCCGCAGGTCACGCTGACCGGCTATCTCGGCACCGAGGCCGCGTCGCTCTCGGACCTCTTCAAGGGGCCGGCCGGCATCTGGCAGGTCGCCGCCGGGCTCACGCAGCCGATCTTCCAGGGCGGCCGCCTGCGCGGGGAGGTCGAGGCGACCGAGGCGCGGCAGCGGCAGGCCGTGGCGCAGTACCAGAGGACGATCCAGAACGCGTTCCGCGAGGTCCGCGACGCGGTCAGCGCGCAGGCGCGCGCGCGCGAGATCTACGACGCCGAAGGCGCGCGCGTCGCGGCGCAGCGCGAGGCGCTCAAACTCGCCGCCGCGCGCTATCAGGCGGGGCTCGTCAACCTGCTCGTCCCGATCGACGCCGAGCGCCGGCTGCTCGACGCCGAGCTGAACCGCATCGACGCGCTGCGCCGGCAGCGGACCGCGGTCGCCGACCTCGTCCGCGCCCTCGGCGGCGGCTGGACGGCGCCGGAGGACCCGGCGCGCGCGGCCGCAGCGCCCGAGCGCCCGGCGGCGCGCTAGAGGCGCCGCCGTTATCTTCGCGCTGCGCCGCTCACGGCGGGCTTCTGCCGCGCCGCGCCGAGCGCCAGGAACAGCAGGTAGACGTAGATCGCGAACGCGACGTCGAGCAGCGCGAGCAGGATCGCCGCCGCGACGATGCCGAACGCGGCGAGATAGCGGGCCCGCACGAGCCGCCAGAGCGCGGCCGCTTCGGCCGGCGTCTCGTGCAGCCGGCGGATCGCGCGATGCCACATCAGGCATTGCACCCCGAGAATCGCCGCGAGGTTGACGCCGTAGAGGAGCGACGTCGTCGAGGTCGCGGTAGGCGCCCATGAGCGAGGCCGCGAACGGCACGAAGGTGATCAGCAGGAGGAAGGCGAGGTTCAGCCACAGGAAGCCGTGGTCGACCTGCCGCACCTGGTGCATCAGCCGGTGGTGGCCGAGCCAGAGGACGCCCAGCACGACGAAGCTGACGACGTAGCTCTCGAACTTCGGCAGCAGCCCGCCGAGCGCGGCCCGGAGCCTGGCGCCGTCGAGCTCGGCGGCCTCGATCGGGAGCTTCACGTCGAGCACGAGGATCGTCATCGCGACGGCGAAGATGCCGTCGGTCAGCGCCTCGATCCGGCCCTTGCCGAGCTGCAGCGGATCGGTCATCGGCGGCGGTGGCGGGTGGCCCGCGGGCTTGGCCCCGCTAGCGGCGCGCGCGCGCGCGCCACGCGCGCGCCTGCTCGAGCCGCTCCGCCCAGCGCCGGCGCACGCCGGCCGGCGGCGGATGCTCGCGCAGCTGCTGCGCGCGGCGCTCCATCCGGTCGCGCGTGCGCAGCAGGCGCGCTTGGCGCTTCGAGATGAGCGGGAAGTGGCGGAGCTCGTCGAGCCGCTCCGCGATCGCGAAGCAATTCTTGCCGTTCGTGACCCAGAGCCGCGGCGCGACCGTGCGCAGGTCGAGGACCCGCGAGTAGGTCCGCAGCGTCTTCTGCCCGCGCCGGTTCGCGTACTCGTGGAAGTAGCTCATCGCGAGCTCGCGCAAGCTGCGGTACACCGGGTCGCGATAGCGGAGCGGGACGTGGTTCGTCTTCGAGATCGCGCCCCAGCAGCCGTTGCGCCGGAAGGGGGCGATGACGTGGTCGTAGTCCTGCACCGCTTCGAGGTCGACGAGCAGCGGCGGCTCGCCGTGGACCCAGAGGGCGCACGCCGCCAGCATCGCGCCCTCGATGCAGTGCGCCCGGCGCCGGCGCAGCACCTCGCGGACCGAGAGGACGGTGTCGCCCTCGGGCTCGAAGTTTGCCGGGATCGCGTCGACGAAGGCCTGGATCTTCGCCGGCGAGTCGAGCCGCTCGAGGATCCGGAACTCGGCCTCGGTCAACCCGAGATCCGCGCGGCGGGCGAAGCGCTTGCGCATGGACGGGCCTCTTCCGGGGCGGGCGGCGGCGCCGAGCACCGCCGCCCGCAGCGGCCGCGATGATACGCGAGCGAGCGCCCGGGCGGTGCGTCGGGCCGGGACGACGCGGCGCCCGTGCCCCCTGTCGAGCTCTCGGCACCCGCGCGCGAAACGCGCCGCCCGACGCTGCCATCCGGGCCGCGCTCTGTGATAATGGCGGGCCGCGGAGTCTATTCCAATGTCATTACGGCCGGTTCTGTCCGCAGCGCTGCTCGTTCCCTGCCTGGCGGCGGCCGCCGAGCTCGGCCGGCTCACCGTGCTCTCCGGCGTGGGCGAGCCGCTGCGCGCCGAGATCGAGATCGTCGCGCTCCGTCCGGGCGAGGCCGCGGCGCTCGGCGCGCGGATCCCGGCGGCCGAGGTCTTCTGGCGCGCGAACCTCGAGCCCGCGCCGGTCATCGACCGGCTGCGCGTCGCCGTGGAGCGCCGACCCCAGGACCGCTACGTGGTCGCGCTCCGCTCGAGCGGCGCCATCGACGAGCCGTTCATCCAGCTGCTCGTCGAGCTCACCTCGCCCGCCGGGAGCATCGTGCGCGAATACCCGTTCCTGCTCGAGGAGCCGCGGGCGCGGCAGCCGCACGCGCTCGCGGCGCCCGCGCCGCCGGGCGCGGCGGTGTCGCTGCCCGTGGCGCCGCCCGCAGGCGGCTACCTCGTCAGGGCGGGCGACACGCTTGCCGGCATCGCCGAGACGCTCCGACCCTCCGGCGTCACCCTGGAGCAGACGATCGTCGCCCTCTACCGGGCGAACGAATCGGCGTTCATCGACGGCGACATGAACCGGCTGCGCGCGCACGCAGCGCTCGCGGTCCCCACCGAGGCTGCGACGCGCGCGATCGACGCGGCGACGGCGCGCCGGCTCGTTCGCGAGCACCGCGCCGTGTTCGAGCAGCATCGCGAGCGGCTCGTCGCCGCAGCGCCCGCAGCGGAGTCGCCGGCGCGCGCCGCGCGCGATCGGCTCCGGCTCTCGGGCGGCGACGACCGCACGCCCGGCGCGGCGGCGAGCACGGCGCGCGAGGACGATCTCACGGCGCTGCAGCACGCGTTCGGCGAGACCAAGGAGCGGATCGCCGCGCTCGAGAAGAACGTCGCCGACGTGACGCGGCTTCTCACGCTCCGCAACACCGAGCTCGCGCGTTTGCAGCGCGAGGGGCCGGCGGACATGCTCGTGCTGGCGAGCGCGGAAGCGGCCGACGCATCGTCCGACCCGAGCGCCCGCTCCGGGCTCGCCGGCCTGCTCTACGAGCACGGCGCATGGCTCGTCGCCGCGCTGCTCGCTGGCTTCGTGTCCTGGATCGTGATGCCGTTCAAGACGCTCCGGCTGTGGCTGAAGAAGCGTCGGCGGCACGCGCGCAAGGCGCGCCGGGCGGCCGAGCGCGTGCGCCGCGCGGCGCGGGAGGCCGGCCTGCTGCCGTCGACGGTCTGAACGGGGTGGCGCGCCGCCGCGCGTCGCTCGCGACTCAGCTCGCGCGAGGCGTCGCGGGCATGCGGTCGTCGAGCCCCCATGCGCGCGCGGTCGCGGCGAGAACGTCGCGCGCCGCCCGCTCGAGCTCCGGACTGGAGCCGCGCCGTGAGCGGTCGCGCGGAAACGGCCATGAGCCATCGGCCGCCGGCGCGACGAAGCCGTCGTCCGCTGCGGGCCATCGTTCCGACCTCGCGTACTCCATGCTTCCGACCCCCGTCGAGCGTGAAGCGACGAGGGTCGCACGCCATCGTTGCATCCATTCGGGCGCCGCCCGCCGTCTCCGGACGACCGGCCGTCGGCCGGTGTCGTCGCCGCCCGACGTCGGTCGGCGCCGCAGCCGCGAGCGGCGCCAGTAGAATCGCGCTCCCGCCGCCAGCGCCGCGGCACCTGCAGCCCGCGACCCGCCGTGCACCGCCCGATCGCGATCGACATCGCCCGGCTCGCCTGGCCGATCTGGATCGCCCAGATCGCGGTCATGGCGAACGGGGTGATCGATACGGTGATGGCGGGCCGCTACGGCACGCTCGATCTCGCCGCGGTCGGCATCGGCGCGAGCGTCTACGTGACGCTGTTCATCACGCTGATGGGCGTGCTGTTCGCGATCACGCCCACCGTCGCGCAGCTCCAGGGGGCGGGACGCCATGGCGAGATCGGCGAGGAGGTGCGGCAGAGCGCGTGGCTCGCGCTCGCGCTCGCCGCGCTGTCGATCGCGGCGCTCACCCATCCCGGACCGCTGCTCGCGCTGAGCGAGCTCGCGCCGGAGGTCGAGGCGAAGACGCGCGCCTATCTGGACGCGATCGCCTGGGGCGTGCCCGCCGCGCTCGCGTTCCGGGTGTTCCAGGGCTTCTCGACGGCGATCTCGCGGCCGCGGGTCGTGATGGCGCTCAACCTCGGCGCCCTGGCGCTCAAGATTCCGCTCAACTGGGCCTTCATGTACGGCAAGCTGGGTCTGCCGGAGCTCGGCGGCGTCGGCTGCGCCGCGGCGACCTCGACGATCGCATGGATCAGTTGCGCAGCGGCCTGGACCTGGTGCCGGGTCGAGCGCGACTACGCGCGCTATCGCGTGTTCGAGCGCTGGTCGTGGCCGCGGTGGCGCGCGCAGTGGCAACTGGTCGCGCTCGGCGTGCCGATCGGCGCGACGTTCTTCGTCGACGTGACCGCGTTCACGTTCATGGCGCTGTTCATCGCCCGGTTCGGCGCGCTCTACTCCGGCGCCCACCAGATCGCCGCGAACCTCGCCGCGGTGTGCTTCATGCTGCCGCTCGCGATCGGCAACGCGGCGGCGGTGCTCGTCGGACAGGCGATCGGCGCGCGCGAGCTCGGGCGCGCCCGCACGACCGGGTCGACGGCGCTCGCGATCGGCCTCGCCTGCGGCCTCGCGGTGGGCGCGGCGATCTTCCTCGCCGCGGAGCCGCTCGTCCGGCTGTACACCGGCGATGCCGCGGTGCAGCAGCTCGCGGCGACGCTGCTCGTCCTCGTCGCCGTGTACCACGTCTTCGATGCGGCGCAGGCGGTCGTGGTGAACATCCTGCGCGGCTACCGGCGCGCCGCCGTGCCGATGGCCATCTTCGGCGTGGCGCTGTGGGGCGTGGGGCTCGGCGGCGGCTACGCGATCGGCATCGCCGGCATCGGCGTCGCGGCGCCGCTCGCGGCGGGCGGCTTCTGGCTCGCGGCGGTGATCGGGATGGCGCTCGCGGCGACGCTCGTCACCGCGTATTTCCTGCGGGTGAGCCGAGCCTAGCTTTGCGCGACGTGACGGGCGCCGGCGAGCATCTGATGGACGTCGTGGGTCATGACCGCGAGGTACGCGGCGAGCCCGAGATAGAAGAGACCGTAGGTCAGCCGCTGCTCGGCGGTCACGCTGTAGTAGGCCTGGTTCTCCGGCGCCTGCGGGTCGAACCTGAGCGCGCGCCAGAGCTGCGGCGCCGCCAGGATCGCGACCAGGACGAGCATCGGGCTCGGCCGCCAGAGGAAGAGCCCGAGGAGGATCGGCACCCCGAGGAGCCAGACGCGCGGCGAAAGGATCGCCGTGATCCGGCCCCCGTCGAGCGGCGAGACCGGGATCAGGTTGAAGAGGTTGAGGAAGAACCCCGCGTACGACACCGCGAGCAGGAGCCCGCTGTCGTAGTGCCGCGCGAGGAAGTAGCACGCGAGCGCCGCCAGCGTGCCGGCGACCGGACCGGCGATGCCGATGTAGGCCTCGGTCTCCGCGTCGTGCGGCAGATCCTTGAGCTGGATCCAGGCGCCGACGAACGGGATGAACGTCGGCGCGCCCACCTCGAGCCCGCGCTGCCGCGCCGCGACGTAGTGCCCGAGCTCGTGGACCAGGATCAGGAGCACGAAGCCGACCGCGTACCACACGCCGAACACGAGCGCGTACGCGAACACCGAGATCACCATCGTGAGCCCGGTGGTGGCGAACTTGCCGAGCTTGCCCGCCGAGAGCAGGAGCGCGAGGAGGGTCTTGATCACCGGCGGCCTTACCGGGCGTCGATCATTCCGGCCCCGGACGGCGGTCCGGGGCCGGCGTACGGAAGCCGGCGAGGCTCAGGCGCCGCCTTCGGCCTTCTTGCGGCCGAGCAGCTTGGCGAGCCCGGCGACGAGCCCGACGCCGGCGATGGCGATGATCTTCCAGAACTTGGCGAGGAGCACGCCGAGCGTCGCGAACAGCCCGAGCTTCTTCGCCGCGAAGCCGCCGACGAGCGCCGCGAGACCGTACTCGGCGACGCGGTCGGTGGACGAGTCGAAGTCGGCGTAGCGCCGGCCGGCGTTGAACTCGAGCGCGCCGAGGAGGCGCTGCGCGATCGGCTTTTCCTTCTCGATCGACGCGTAGTCGGTGACGAGGTTCAGGCTGATGTAGCCCTGACGCCCGAGCGCGTAGGTGTTGTAGTTCACCCCGCGCGGCGCCGCCCCCGCCTCGCTCTTGTCCTTGGTCGCGGCCGACCACACGAGCCGGTGCGTCGCGGCGTCGTAGCGCGGCGCCTCGACCCAGCCGAGCACCTCCATCTCCGGGATGCCGCGCGCCCTGCGGTCCTTGTTGGCTTCCTCGGTGCCGGCCTTGAGGTTCTGGAGCAGCTCGTTCGCGTTCCAGTCCTTCGCGTCGTCGTCGCGGATGAAGCCGGAGTCGACGTAGCCCATCACCACGAACCAGTTCGCGTCCGGGTCGTCGCTCGGGAAGACGAGGCCGAGGAGCCCCGCGCCCGCGCGGTTGCCCATCGCAGTCATGATGCGCTTGCCTTCGGCCGGCGGCACGTAGACGAACCCTTCGGGCAGCTTCAGCGCCGCCTGGTCGGCGAGCTTGACCTCCGCCGGGCCCTGGACCGCGGTCTGCTTCGCGGCCGCGAACGCCGCGTCGAGCTCCGCATCGGCCTTGCCTTGCGCTTGGGCCGCGGCGGCGGCGAGAAGCGCGGTCGCAGCCACGGCGAGTCGCCGCAGCCACGTCGTGCGTACGAGTGTATGCATGGTTATCGCTCCCTGGAACGTGCGCGCGATCCTAGCAGCCGGTCACGCTCGCTCGGCCGGCCGGGTCGCGCGAAAGGAGGAGGACTGCCCGTTCCCGCGGGCTTCGGCGCGACCGAAGGGCGCGACGCGCGCCCGCCGCGGCCCGGCGGCGCGACATTCTCCTCACTTCGGAGTCACCGCTTCGGGCGCGTGGACTGCTTCCGCGCCCGCGGGTTGCGCCCGCGCCGCCGCGTGGCCTGCGTCGCGCGTGCCCGCAGCGCGGCGGCAAGCGCTGCGCGCGCCCAGGGCGCCGCGAGCTCGCGCGATTCCATCGCATCATCGGGCGCGCGCCAGTACGCCATGGTGGTCCGGCGCCCGCGCGCGTCGTAGGCGAACGGCTCCGAGCCCGCCCGCTCGAACGCCGCCCGGCTCGCGTCGTCGGCCTTGAGGTACAGCACGTCGTCGGCGATGAGCGCGAACATCACGCCGTCGCAATACAGGCCGTAGCCGCCGAACATCCTGCGTGCGACGACGCTGCCGACCGTGCCGAGGAGCTCCACGGCGTACTCGGCGAACTCGCGCGTAGATTTCATCTCCGCCTCGGCGCGATCGGACTATGATAACGGCTCCGGTCGCTCGGAGATTCGCGCATGCCACACTCGCACGGTCATCCGCCAGCCGCGAAACGCCGTCCGCCGAACCTGCGCCGCACCTGGCTCTTCGTCGCCGGCGCGGACGCGGCGGCGCAGGCCGCGGCGCTCGAGGCGAATCCCGACGTGATCGTGCCCGATCTCGAGGACTTCACGCCGCCGCCGCTGCGCCCGCGCGGCCGCGAGATGATCCTCGCCCTGCTCGAGAAAGCGCGCAAGCGCGGGATCGTCGCCGGGGTGCGGGTGAACCCGCTCGCCGCCGAGGGGCGCAACGACCTCGCGGTGGTGATCCAGGCGAAGCCCGACGTCGTGCTGCTGCCGAAGACCACGGCGCCGGAGCAGCTCGTCGAGCTCGACCGCGCGATCACCGACCACGAGCGGCGGCTCGTGATCCCGACCGGGAGCACCGAGATCGTTCCCAACGTGGAGACCGCCGGCGGCCTCGTGGCCGCGCCGGCGATCCTGCGCGCGACGAAGCGCGTCACCGCGTGCCTCGTCGGCGCCGAGGACATGGCGGCCGACCTCGGGGCGGAGCGCACGGCCGAGGGCGTCGAGCTCGCGTACGTCCGGAGCCGCTTCCTCGTCGATTGCGTCGCCGCCGGGGTCGTCGCGATCGATGCGCCCTACACGTTCAGCGACCCGGAAGGCGCGCGCGCCGACACCCTGCACGCGCGGCGCCTCGGCTACCACGCGAAGGCCGTGGTCTCGGCCGCGCACGTCGCCGCGGTCAACGACGTGTTCACTCCGAGCGCGGAGAGCGTCGAGCGCGCGCAGCGCCTCGTCGCCGCGTTCGAGGCGGCCCGCGCCGCCGGCCGCGATCGCGTCGAGCACGAAGGCAGCCTCGTCGAGGTGCCGACCTACCTCACCGCCAAGCGGCTGATTGCACGGGCCGAAGCGCTCGCTGGCTGGACCCACTGACGGTCGCGCGCGCCCCGATCCCGGGGGATCGGGGACCTTCGCCCACCCCCGGGCACGGGCGAGCGTCCGGCCGGCGATGCGGGAAACTCCTCACGCCGGCGCGCGTTGCCACATTGTTGCCAGAATCCTCCGGCAGCCTTCCCTTCCCCGCGCCCACCCGGGCCACAGCCGCAGCGCGTAATCGCAACCGTCGCGGCCCGGTGGCGGGCCGGAATCAGCGCACAGCGTGAACATGGAAACCAAAGCCAATTCTTCGGCGCGCAGCCTGGGCGGCTGGGCGATGCTCGCCGATTTCTCGGGTCTTCTTCTCAAGGCATCGGCGGCGGGCCTCGCGGCGAGCGTGCTCGTGGGCGGCGTCGTCCTGCTCGTCGCGAGCTTCGGCGGCTAGTTCCGGCGCGCGGCCCGCCCGCGAGGAAGCTGCGGGCCGGTGGCTGGGGCGAGCGAACCCTCCCCCCGGGTTCCTCTGCGTGGTCGCCTCCCTCCACGACGCGGCGTCTCCTCCGCCGGTCCCCAGTCCCCTGGCCCCCAGCTCCCTGCCTGCCGCTCCCTCCCGTCGGTGGTGAGCGGCGCTCGCCGCCGGGTTCGCGCGGCCGTCGAGCTCGAAGCGCCGCGACGGCGCGCGCCGAAGCGAGGCAGCGTCCGCGAGCGGCCGCAACGCGCCGCGCGACCCCGACTTACTCCTCCTCGCCGGGTGAGCGCGGCCTCGCCCGGGCGCGCACCACCCGCACGATCGAGATGCCGACGGCCGCGATCAGCACCCCGCCGATCGCGACCAGCGACCACGCGACCCGCGGCGCGTCGAGAAACGGCAGGACATCGCCGCCGCCGGCGAACACGCCCCATAGCCCGAGGAGCGCGATCGCGGCGCCGATCGCGTCGATCGCGATCAGGTGCGGAGGGATTCCAGGGCGGCTCGGTTCGCGCATGGCACTCCTCCCGCGGCGCGCGCGTCGCGCCGACCGGTCGCGAGCATCGCGACGCGCACTGCAGGCAGCATCGCATCACCCTCCTTCGCGATTCGTGCGCCGCATTCTAGTGCCGTGCGGGCACGCCGATCGCCGTCGGCTGCGCGCCGGATGTGAACCGGAACCGCACTCGCGGCGGCTCGCGCCGGTCGCGATGGCGATGATGCGACCGGCGCCCGAGGTCGCGATCGCGGGTCTTCCCGTCCCCCAGCGACCCGGCGCGAGCGCCGGGTCGGGCGGGGAGGATGGGGGTCGGAACGAAAACAAACGTTGTAATTCGCGCCAAGATTTGTTATAGAGCGATTCGCGTGCCGACTTGGCGCGCTTGATAAGGAGTAACCATGGCTGCGAAGAAGAAGTCCGCGAAAAAAGGGAAGAAGAAGCGCTAAGCGCCTCCCGCGTATAACTCGCGGCGGCCCGGGGTTCCTGCCCCGGGCCGTTTTGCTTTGATGAGCCGCCCGGCGGACGCTCGCGGGTGCGCCCGCCGTCTAGGAGACGGCGATCACGAGCTTCCCGCGCGCGTGCCCGGACTCCGAGGCGTCGTACGCGTGCGGCGCGTCGGCGAATGCGAACGTCCGCCCGATCTGGGCGTGCAGCACCCCAGTCGCCGCCCAGCCGAAGATCCGCTCCAGCCGCTCGCGGGTGGGCCGGACCTGCGCCGCGACGACGCGGACGTCCGCGCGCCGCGCGCCGTCGGGAATCGGCGCCGCCTGCAGCGCGACGAGCAATCCCCCGGGCCTGAGCGCCCGCAGCGAGCGCAGGTGCGCGTCGCCCCCGAGCGTGTCGAGCACTACGTCACACGGCGCGGCCGCAGCCACGAAGTCCTCGCTGCGATAGTCGATGACGCGCGCCGCCCCCAGCCCGGCGCAGTACTCGCGGTTCGCCGCGCTCGCAGTCGCGAGCACCTCGGCGCCGAGGTGCCGGGCGATCTGGATCGCCAGCGTGCCGACGCCGCCGGCGCCGGCGTGAACCAGCACCCGCTGGCCCGCGGCGACCCGCGCCACCTCAGCGAGCGCGATAGACGCCGACAGTCCGGCGACGCACAGGCTCGCCGCCGCGGCGGCGTCCACCCCTTCGGGCACCGGGGCCGCCTGTGCAGCGAGCAGCAGCGCGAACTCGGCGTGCGTGCCGCCGGCGCGCGGGTCGGCGACCCCGGCCACGGTGGCGCCCGCCGCGAACCCCCGCACCCCGGGTCCCAGCGCTTCGATCTCCCCGGCGCAATCGCGTCCCAGCGTGCGCGGGAATGCGACCGGGAACACCTCTGCCAACAGCCCGCGCCGCATCTTCCAGTCGATCGGGTTCACGCTCGCCGCCCGCACCCGCACGAGAAGCTCGCCCGCCCCCGGCCGCGGCACCGGTGCCTCCTCCAGCGCCAGGACCTCGGGGCCCCCGTAGGCGCGGATGCGCCAGGCACGCATTGCCGGCGCTACCGCGAGAGATTGGGCAGCCAGGTTGCGATCGGGGGGAACGCGATGATGAGCCCGATCAGCAGGAGCACGCAGGCGATGAACGGCATGCCGGCGATGTAAATGTCGCGCATCGTGGTGCCGGGCGGCGCGACCCCCTTCAGCACGAACAGCAGCAGGCCGAACGGCGGGGTGGTGTAGCCGATCTCGAGCGCGAGCAGCATGATGAGGCCGAACCAGATGGGGTCGAAGCCGAGGGTCTTGGCGAGCGGGAAGAAGATCGGCGAGGTGAGCAGCATCATCGAGAGCTGGTCCATGAAGCAGCCGAGGAACAGGATCACCGCGAGCATCATCATCAGCATCCCGAGCGGGGTGAGCTGGAACTCGGTCGCCCAGCGGATCAGGCCGCTCGAGGCGCCGGTGAACGCCAGGATCTGGCTGAAGGTCGCCGACCCGAAGATGATCAGGAACGCCATCACCGTCACCCGCAGCGCGCCCTCCACCGCGCGCCGGAACGAGGCCCAGCCGAGGCACCGGTAGCAGGCCGCGAGCGCGAGGACGCCGACGCAGCCGATGCCCGCCGCCTCGGTCGGGGTCGCCCAGCCCGAGACCATCACGCCGATGACCAGCACGATCACGAGGAACATCGGCAGGATGTCGAGCGCCACGAGCTTCAGCTTCTGGGCGAGGGCGACCGGCGCGACCTGGTAGCCGGGCGCGGCGGTGGGGTCGAGCACGGTCCAGCCGAAGATCAGGGTGCCGTACATGAGCGCGAGGACGAGCCCCGGCACGACGCCGGCGATCAGGAGCGCCCCGACGTCGATCTGGCCGAGCGTGGCGAGCAGGACCGCGAGCGCCGAGGGCGGGATGATCACCGCGAGCCCGCCGGTGCCCATGATGGGCCCCATCGACAGGTACTTGCTGTAGCCGCGCTTCATCATCTCCGGCACCATCAGCGACCCGAGGAGCGCGGTCGATCCCATGCTCGAGCCCGAGAGCGCCGCGAAGCCGGTGCCGCCGGCCACGGTCACGTAGGCGAGCCGCCCGGGAACGTTCCCCATGAGCTGGTCGATCGCGTTGAACATGCGGCTCGCGAGACCGGTGTGGTAATAGAGCTCGCCCATGAGCAGGAACATCGGGATCGGCACCAGCGCGAAGAAGGTCATCGCGCCGAAGCCGTTGTTCACCACCTGCGCGATGCCGCCCGCCCCGCCCATGAAGGCGAGCGCGGCGACGATGTTGGTGGCGAAGAACGCGATCGCGACCGGAACGCCGACCAGCATCAGCCCGACCGCCAGCCCGAACAGCAGCGCCGCGGCCCAGTACCAGTCCACCGGACTAGACCCTGCCCGACTCGCGCTTGGACACCGCGCCGAGAAAATCCTCGCCGCGCAGCGTGAAGCGCAGGAACTCGAGCGCCATCATGCCGAACGAGACCGGAATGAACCCGACCACGATCCAGCGCGGCATGTCGAACGAGCGCACGTCCTTCTCCGCGCGCAGGAAGTCCTGGACCGTGACCACGCCCCCGTACCAGGCGAGCACGCCGCACACCGCCACGCAGACGACGCCGATCGCCCGCACCATGATCAGGCGCTTGCCGGGCGCGAGCGCCGCGAGCAGGATCTCGACGTACACGTGCCCGCGCTCGCGCACCAGCCACGGCGCGCCGAGGCAGGGGATCGCGAGCAGCGCGTACTCGTTGAAGCTGAAGAAGTGCGCCGAGCTCTGGTAGCCGAGGTTGCGGGCGACGACGTCGATGAAGATCGTCGTCATCATCGCGACCATCAGGAGGCCCGCAGCCGCGGCCATCCCGTAGAGGAGGGCGTCGTAGGCCCTGCCGATCAGCCGCACGGCGGGTCTCCCCCCGGCGCAAAAAAAGCCCGCGGCGCGCGCGCCGCGGGCGGCGGAATTCCCGGGATCAGTTGGGGGTGAAGAGCTGCACGACGCGCTCGTAGCTCTCCGTCCCGCCCGCCTTCTCCATGCGCTCGCGCATGCGCGCGAGGCTCGCGGCGCGCGCGCCGGCGACGAACCGCTTCGCCGCATCCGGCGACTGCGACAGGGTCTTGATCCCGCGCTTCTGGAGCTCGGCCTCCTCCTTCTTCCACAGGTCCTGCAGCGCCTGCAGGCTCGCGGTCTCGTGCTCGATCACGACCCGCTGCAGGATCTCGCGCGTCTTGGGCGAGAGCGCGCTCCACTTCTTCTGGTTGACGATGATCATCAGATCGGTCTCGAAGAAGTCGGGCAGGATGCGGTACTTGATGTAGCGGTCCCAGTTGAGGTCCATCAGGCCGATCTGCGTCCACGCCGTGATGTCGACCGTCCCGCGCTCGAGCGCGGTGTACAGCTCGGAGGAGTTGATGTTGATGACCTGGGCGCCGAGGTAGTTGGTGAGGAAGGCGTTGTAGATCGGGTTGCCGCGGACCTTGAAGCCCTTGATGTCGATGTGGCCGCCGGAATCGAACTTCGGCTCCTTGGTGGACCACAGGTTGAAGCGGATGCCGCTGTCCACCCAGCCGAGGAGGTACACGCCCATGCGCTTCTGGTGGATCTGGTTGAGGAGCTCGATGCCGCCGTTCTTGCGCGCGGTCGGGCCGTCGATCGAGCTCGCGCTCACCGCGTCGCATTCCGGCACCGCCGCGGCGTAGAACGCGCACGGCGTGTACACCATGTCGACCACGCCGTCGCGCGCCGCGGCCGGCTGCTGCATCATCCCGATCGCTTCGGGGCCGCCGCGCACCTGGATCGCGAACTCGCCCTTGCCGGCGTCGTTCGCCTTCTTGACGAACTCGAGGAAGCTGCGCGAGTAGATGAGCGAGGCGGGGAAGACGTGGGTCGCGGAGATCGTGTCGGCGGCGATCGCCTGGTGCGCCGGCGCGGCGCACGCGAGTCCGAGCGCGACTGCGAGAAGACGGGCGTGGTTCATCGGGACCTCCTCAAGGGCATTCGTTGGTCGCTGTTGGCGGCGTGTTCTGCGTTGCGACGAGCGGGCCATCTTACCCGCGGTCCGCCCGGGCCGCCAACCCTCGCGGCGCGGTGCGCTAGACTTCGAGCGCCGTGACGACACCGTCCCCGCCGATCACGCCGCCCTTCCCCGGCGGGGGGGAGGGAAGCGGCACCGTCTTCGCGGCCTTCGAGCGCACGGCGCGCGCGCACGGCGCGAAGCCCTTCCTGCACGTGCCGGGCGAGGCCGAGCTCGGCTACGCCCAGGCGCTCGCGCGGGTGGCGGCGCTCGCCGGGCGCTATCGTGCGCGCGGCTGGCGCGCCGGGCACCGGGTGGCGGTGCTGCTCGAGAACCGTCCCGAGTTCCTGCTGCATTTCCTCGCGCTGAACGCGGTCGGCGCGGGCATCGTGCCGCTCAACCCCGACTACCGTGCGGCGGAGCTCGAGTACGTGCTCGGACACAGCGATGCGGCGCTGGTCGTGACCTTCCCGGAGCACGCCGCGAAGTTTCCGGGCCGGCCGCTCGCGGTGGTGGCGGGCGATTTCGATCCGCCCGCCGCCGGGGCGCCCGGCGATGCGAGCGAGTGCGCGCTGCTCTACACCTCGGGCACCACCGGCCGGCCCAAGGGCTGCCTCCTGAGCGACTTCTACTTCCTGCACCTCGGGCGGCAGTACGTCACCGAGGGCGGCCTGTGCGCGGTGCGCGAAGGCGAGGAGCGCCTGATCACGCCGCTGCCGCTCTTCCACATGAACGCGCTCGCCTGCTCGACGATGGCGATGATCCTCGCCGCCGGTTGCATCGTGCAGCTCGACCGCTTCCATCCCCGGACCTGGTGGGAGCACGTCGTGGGCGCGCGCGCGACGATCGTGCACTACCTCGGCGTGATGCCGGCGATCCTCCTCGCGCAAGCCCCCGGGCCGCACGACCGCGCGCACCGCGTCCGCTTCGGCTACGGCGCCAACGCCAATCCGAAGGACCACGCCGCGTTCGAGGCGCGCTTTGGCTTCCCGCTGATCGAGGGCTGGGCGATGACCGAGACCGGCGGCGGCGCGGTGATCTCGGCGAGCCGCGAGCCGCGCCACGTCGGCACGCGCTGCTTCGGCGCGCCGCGGGCCGGGATCGAGGTGCGCATCGTGGACGAGCGGGAGCGCGACGTGCCCGAGGGCGAGCCGGGCGAGCTGCTCGTGCGCCAGGCCGGGCCCGACGCGCGCCGCGGGTTCTTCTCCGGCTACCTCAAGGACGCCGCGGCGACCGAGCAGGCCTGGCGCGACGGCTGGTTCCACACCGGCGACGCGGTGCGCCGCGGTCCGGACGGCATGCTGCACTTCGTCGACCGGCGCAAGAACATCATCCGGCGCTCGGGCGAGAACATCGCGGCGCTGGAGGTCGAGGCGGCGCTCGCCGGCCATCCGGCGGTCGGCCAGGTCGCGGTGATCGCCGCGCCCGACCCGGTGCGCGACGAGGAGGTCCTCGCCTGCGTCGTGGCGGCCGCGGACGCGCCGCGCACGCACGAGACCGCGGTCGCGATCCAGGACTGGTGCCTCGAGCGGCTCGCGTACTTCAAGGCGCCGGGCTACGTCGCCTTCCTCGACCAGCTGCCGACCACGGCGACCAACAAGGTCCAGAAGGCGCGTCTCGCGGACTTCGGCGCCAACCCGCTCGCGAGCCCCGAGTGCTTCGATCTGCGCGAGCGGAAGAAGCGTGACCGCGCGCCGGCCCGCTGAGCGGGAAGGCCCCGGCTGTACGAAGAATCAACGTGGAGGAGCGCATGAGCGAGAGCACCACGCGCAATGTCGGCGCGACCAAGGCGGGCGCCGGACGCTACGTTTTCGACATGACCCGGCTCGCGCGCATGGCCGCGGGCGCCGGCTACTCGACCTCCGAGGGCCCGGTGGTCGAGGGCGAGCGCATACAGGTCGGGCTCATCACGATGCGACGCGGTACCGGCGCGCGCCCGCACTCGCATCCGAACGAGCAGTGGATGTACGTGCTCCGCGGCACCGGGCGGGTGTCGGTGGAAGGCTGGGACGAACAGCCGATCGCCCCCGGCTCGCTCGTGTTCTTCCCCGCGAACGCGGTCCACGCCGCGGTCGCCTCCACCGAGGAGGATCTCGTGTTCTTCACCTGCAAGGATCTCGCGCACGGGATCACCGGGATGGCGGCGGACGGAAAGATGACCGGGCCGCACTACGAGCCGGGGTTCGGGCCGCGATGAATCCAGAGTGCCGCGACCGGGCATGAGCCCGCCGGGCCGCCCCAAGGGCGAATCCCGAGCGGCGCGGCCGCGAGGGTAGTCCATTGAGTGCGCGCCGGGGCTACGACGGCGTCGCGGTCGCGGTCCCGGTCACCGTGCCGTACGTGCGCTACTCGGTGCGCTCGGCGCACTGGTGGCTCGCGCGGGCGCTCGGCGAGCTGCTCGAGCGCGCCGGCCTCGGGAAGGAGGCCGTGGACGGCCTGACCGTGTCGAGCTTCACCCTCGCGCCCGACACCGCGATCGGCCTCACGCAGCACCTGGGCGTGTCGCCGCGCTGGCTCGACCACGTGCCGCTCGGCGGGGCGAGCGGCATCGTCGCCCTGCGGCGCGCGGCGCGCGCGGTGCAGGCCGGCGACGCCGAGATCGTCGCCTGCGTCGCTGGCGACACCAACCACGTCGACTCGTTCCGCCTCACGCTCGCCAACTTCAGCCAGTTCGCGCGCGACGCGGTCTATCCCTACGGCGCCGGCGGCCCGAACGCGAGCTTCGCGTTCCTGACCGCCTACTACATGCGCACCTACGGCGCGACCCGCGAGGACTTCGGCAAGCTGTGCGTCGCGCAGCGCGCCAACGCGCTGAAGTATCCGCACGCGCTGTTCAAGAAGCCGCTGACGCTGAAGGAATACCTGTCCGCACGGCCGATCGCGGAGCCGCTGCATCTCTTCGACTGCGTGATGCCGTGCGCCGGCGCGGAAGCCTTCCTCGTGCTGGCGGAGGAGCGGGCGCGGGCCCTGGATGTCCCCTACGCCCGCGTGCTCGGCGCGGTCGAGCGCCACAACGCCTTCCCGTCGGACCCGATCCAGATGCGCGCCGGCTGGGCGCTCGAGCGCGACGCGCTCTACGCGCAGGCCGGCGTCGCGGCGGACGAGGTCGATTTCGTCGAGACCTACGACGACTACCCGGTGATCTCGGTCATGCAGCTCGAGGATCTGGGCTTCTGCGGCAAGGGCGAGGGACCGGCGTTCGTGCGGGAGAACACCTTCACTCACGACGGCAGCTTTCCGCTCAACACCTCGGGCGGACAGCTCTCGGTCGGGCAGGCGGGCGCCGCCGGCGGCTTCCTCGGGCTCGTCGAGGCGATCCGCCAGCTCACCGGCGCGGCCGGCGACCGGCAGGTCGCCGGCGCGAAGGTCGGCCTCGCGAGCGGGTTCGGGATGATCAACTTCGATCGCGGCCTGGGCTCGGGCGCGGCGATCCTCGCCGCGCCATGACGCAGGCGCTCACCCGCCCGAAGCGCAAGAACCCGGTGCTGCGCACGCGGCTGCCGACGCTGCCGCCCGGCGCGCGCAGCCGCATCGCGCTCGGGCTGACCGCCGCCGCCGCCGAAGGCCGCTTCGCGCTGCAGGTGTGCCGCGACTGCGGCGCGGTGCAATATCCGCCGCGCGAAGCCTGCCATGCGTGCCTCTCCGTGCGACTCGAGTGGCGAGCGCAGGACGGCGCGGGCGAGCTGCTCGCCGACACGGTGCTCCATCACAGCAACGATCTCTTCTTCCGCGAACGGCTGCCCTGGCGCCTCGGGCTGGTGCGGCTCGACGCGGGGCCGGCGGTCGTTGCGCATCTGCACGGCGACGTTCGCCCCGCGCCGGCGCGCGTGCGCGTCACCGCGCGCCTCGATCGCGCGGGGCAGGCGGTCGTCGTCGCGCTCCCCGACAAGGAGACCCCCCACATGGCCGATGACCGCGCGCTGCGCGAATTCGCCTGCGATCCGAAGTTCCGGAAGATCCTCGTCACCGACGGCAAGACCGCGGTCGGCCAGGCGCTCGTCAAGGCGCTCGCCGCCGCCGGCGCCGACCTGATCTGGGTCGGCCACACCGAGCCGTGGAAGAAGTTCGCCGGCTTCGACGCGCTCGCCGAGCTCCCGCAGGTGACGCTGCTGCCGCTCGACGTCACCGATTCGAAGAGCGTGCGCGAGATCGCGGCGGAGATCGGCGGCAAGGTGGACATCCTGGTGAACAACGCCGAATACCATCGCGCGTTCGGCATCGGCAACCGCGCCGGGATCGAGACCGCGCGCGCCGAGATGGACGTGAACTACTTCGGGCTGCTGCGGCTCGCGCAGGAGTTCGGCCCGGCGATGCGCTCGCGCGGCGCCGACGGCCAGTCGAGCGCGGTGGCCTGGGTGAATCTCGTCTCGATCTACGCGCTCGCCAACTTCCCGCCGCACGGCACGTTCTCGGCGTCGAAGGCCGCGGCGCACTCGCTCGCGCAGTGCCTGCGCGCCGAGATGCGGCCGGCCGGGGTGCGGGTGGTGAACGTGTTCCCCGGCCCCATCGACGACGAGTGGAACCAGCTCATGCTGCCGCCCAAGGTCGCGCCGGAGGCGCTCGCGCGCGCGATCGTGCAGGCGCTGCGCGACGGCGTCGAGGACGTCTATCCCGGCGACGTCGCGCAGGAGTGGCTCGAGCGCTGGCGCGAGAATCCCAAGGCGCTCGAGCGGGAGCTCGCGGCATGAGCGCGGCGACCCTCACGAAGCTCGTGGCCGATCTCGCGGCGGGACGGGTCCGGGTCGTCGACCTGACCCAGACGCTCGCGCCGGAGTTTCCGCAGATCTCGCTCCCGCCCGAGCTCGGGCAGTGCTGGCCGTTCCGGATCGAGGAGGTGTCGCGCTACGACGAGCGCGGGCCGGCCTGGTACTGGAACAACTTCTCCTGCGGCGAGCACACCGGCACCCACTTCGACACGCCGATCCACTGGGTCTCGGGCAAGGACCTGCCGAATAACGCCGTCGACACCATTCCGGCCGAGCATTTCATCGGCCCGGCCTGCGTGCTCGACTGCTCGAAGGAGGCCGCGGCCGACGCCGACTTCCTGCTGACGGTCGCGTGGATCAAGAAGTGGGAGAAGAAGCACGGCCGGATCCCGCGCGGCGCCTGGGTGCTGATGCGCACCGACTGGTCGAAGACCTGGACCGAGCGGCGCGACGCGGTCGCCTACCAGAACTACGACGAGACCGGCCAGCACACGCCCGGTCCGGACGTCGACGCGGTGAAGTTCCTCGTCGCCGAGCGCGACGTCCTCGGCTTCGGCACCGAATCGATCGGCACCGACGCCGGGCAGGCCTACCACCTGCGGCCGCCGTACCCCTGCCACTATTACATGCACGGCGCCGGCCGCTACGGCCTGCAGTGCCTGACCAACCTCGACCAGCTGCCGCCCACCGGCGCGGTGGTGTTCGCCGCGCCGCTCAAGATCAGGAACGGCAGCGGGAGCCCGCTCCGCGTGCTCGCGCTGACGCCGGCCTGAGAGGAGAAGCCGCATGACCGAAGCGAAGGCGAAATACAAGATCTGGTTCCAGGGCGCGACCGATCGGGTGCAGCACGGCGCGTACATCTCCAAGCTCGAGCCGCACCTGCGGGCGGTGGCCGATCCCGAGTTCGCGGTCGAGTTCCATTCCACGACGCCGCCGGCCACGACGACCCACGCGGTCACCGAGTTCCGCATCGCGCGTGCGCTCATCCGCGGCGCGATCGAGGCCGAGCGGCAGGGCTACGACGCGGTGGCGTTCACGCATTTCCAGGACGCGGGCCTCCACGAGGCGAAGTCGGTGGTCGACATTCCGGTGCTGGGGCTCGGCGAGACGACGCTGCTCCACGCCTGCATGCTCGGGCGCAAGCTCGGGCTCGTCACGATCAACCCGGTGTTCGTCCCCTGGCACGAGGACCAGGTGATTCGCTATGGACTGCAGCAGCGGGTCGTCGGCGTGCGCGCGGTCGACGCCAAGGTGAGCGACTTCATGCACGCGTTCGCGACCGAGGAGGGCTACCGGGCCCTCTACCCCAAGTGGGAGCGCGAGGTGCGCGCGCTGCTGGAGGCCGGCGCCGACGTGATCGTGCCGGCGGGCGGGCTGCCGATGCTGCTGTTCGGCTCGCCGCACGGCGCCGCGATCGACGGCGCGCCGATCGTGAACGGGCTCGCGGTGCTCGCCAAGGCGGCCGAGACCGCGATCAAGCTGCGGCGGCTCGCCGGGCTCGCGGTGAGCCGGCGCTCGAACTACTCGCGGCCGCCGGCGCAGGCGCTGAAGGAGTTCCTCGAGCAGGGCTGAGGCGCGGCGCCCGCCTCGCGCTCGGCTTCCGGAAGAAGGACTGTTAATCTACCGGAGGGAGAAGCATGCACAGCCACGGACTCTTCATCGCCGCGCGCATCCTGATCCCCGTCGTGTTCGTGGGCCTCGGCCTCGAGCGCCTGCTGATCGCCGCCGGGGTGCTCGCGGGTCCGGCGGTCTCCGCGGGGGCGGTGGCGTTCAGCGTCTTCGAGCTCGTGGCCGGCGTGCTGGTCATGGTCGGCTGGAAGGTGCGGTGGGTCGCGGGGCTCCTCGCCGTGTTCATCGTCGTCGACGCCTTTCTCGCCCATCCGTTCTGGACCTACGCCGCCGAGGCGCGGCACGGGCAGCTGCTGCACTTCCTGAAGAACTTCTCCACGCTGGGGGGACTGCTGCTCCTCGTGTGGCTGGACGGCAGGCGCTCGGCGCCGGCGGGCTGAGCATGGCGGCGACCGAAACCCGGCGGTGGCTGCGGCCGCCGCAGCTGCGGACCCTCGCGGCGGGCGGCGAGCGGCACGCCTCGTGGCTCGAGCTCTTCTTCGACCTGGTCGTGGTCGTCGCGATCGCGCAGCTCGCGCATCTCTTCGCGCATCACCCGGACTGGCACGGCGCGCTCCTCGCCGGAGGGCTCTTCTTCGCCGTGTTCCTGGCGTGGCAGGGCTTCACCGCCTACGCCGACCGGTTCGACACCGACGACTTCCCGTACCGGATCGCGACGTTCGCGCAGATGCTCGCCCTGCTTGCGCTCGCCGTGCAGGTGGGCGACGTGGCGAAGGGCCATCACGCCGGCTTCGCGATCGCGTTCGCCGCGCTGCGCGCGATTCTCGTCGCGCTCTACGTCCGCGCCTACCGCGCCGTCCCGGCCGCCCGGCCCTTGATCCGGCGCTACGGCGGCGCCTACGCCGTCAGCGTCGTGCTCTGGCTCGTCTCCGCGGCGTTGCCGCCCTGGTGGAGCCTCGTCTTGTGGCCGATCGCGATCGTCCTCGACCTGAGCATGCCGCCGCTGAGCACGCGGCTGCACCGGGCGATCCCTACCGATCCGTCGCATCTCCCCGAACGGTTCGGGCTCTTCACCATCATCGTCCTCGGCGAGCTGGTCGTCGCCGTGGGCATCGGGACGCTGGAGGCCACCTGGAGCGCCGGCGCCGTGGCCGTCGGCGTCGCCGGCTTCTGCATCGCCGCCTGCCTGTGGTGGCTCTACTTCGAGCGGCTGCTGGGGCAGGAGCTTCCGCACTCGGCCGTGCCGGTGGTGACCTACGCCTACGCGCACCTGCCGTTGCTGGCTGCGGTCATGTTCGTGGCGGGCGGGGTCAGCGTCCTGGTCGGAGCGCATGACGCTGCCGCAGTCTCGGCGGGCACGTGGGCGCTCTGCGGCGGCGGCGCGGCGTACCTCGCGGCGCTGAACCTCGCGCACGCGCAGCTCGTCGCGCCGCCGATCCGGCAGGTGTTCTGGGCGCGCTGGCTCGCGGCGGCCGCGCTGCTCGCGATCGCGCTGGTCGTCCGGACCCCGGTCGCGGCCACCGCCGCGACGCTCGCGGTGTTCGTCGCGCTCGTCGTCTACGAGGGCGTCACGTGCGCGCCGATCGAGCACGCCCCCGGCCAGGCGCACGGCGCGCGCGACGCGTCCTGATGCAGACCCTCGCGCAGAAGCTCGTCGCCCGCGCCGCCGGCCGCGCCGCGGTGACTCCGGGCGAGATCGTCACCTGCAAGGTGGACCTCGCGATGATGCACGACTCGGGGGGGCCGCGGCGGGTGAAGCCGATGCTCGAGCGGCTCGGCGCAAAGGTGTGGGACCCCGCCAAAGTGGTCGTCATCACCGACCACTACCTGCCGGCGCACGACGAGGAGAGCCGCAGGATCGTCGAGGTCGCGCGCGAGTGGGTGCGCGAGGCCGGAGTGGCGAGCTTCTACGACGGCCAGGGCATCTGCCACGTCGTCCTGCCCGAGCGCGGGCACCTGCGCCCCGGGATGTTCGTGGTCGGCGGCGACAGCCACTCGCCGACGGGCGGCGCGTTCGCCGCCTACATGTTCGGCGTCGGCGCCACCGAGATGCTCGGGGTCCTGGTCACCGGCGAGATCTGGCTCAAGGTGCCGCAGACGATCGCGATGGAGTTCGACGGCGCGTTCGGCCCCGGCGTGTGCGCGAAGGACGTGATGCTGTTCCTGATCGGCCGCTTCGGCATGGACGGCGGCCGGTACGAAGCCGTCGAGTACCGCGGCCCGGCCATCCGGGCGCTCCCGATGCAGGAGCGGATGACGCTCGCCAACATGACCGCGGAGCTCGGCGGGCAGACCGGGCTCATCGCCTCCGACGAGGCGACGCGCGACTACCTGCGCGCGGCCGGCGTTCCCGCCGCCGCCATCGAGGAATGGGCGAGCGACGCGGGCGCGCCGCTCGCCGCGCACCATCGGTTCGACGCGTCGGCGCTCGAGCCGCAGGTCGCCGCGCCGCACAGCCCGGCGAACGCGGCCGCCGTGGGTGCGCACCGCGACGTGAGCATCGACCTCGCCTATATCGGCGCCTGCACCGGAGCGAAGCTCGCGGATTTGCGCATGGCGGCGCGCGTGCTGCGCGGGCGCAAGCGCGCGCCCGGCGTGCGGCTGCTCGTCGCGCCGGCGAGCCTGCGCGACCAGGAGGCCGCCGCTCGCGAGGGCACGCTCGGGGCGCTCGTCGACGCCGGCGCGGAGCTGTTGCCGAACGCCTGCGGCATCTGCGCCGGCTACGGCGAGCATCTGCTCGCGCCCGACACGGTCGCGATCTCGAGCACGGCGCGCAACTTCAAGGGCCGCATGGGCGCGCCCACCGCGCAGGTCTATCTCGGCTCGCCGTACACCGTTGCCGCTTCGGCGGTCGCCGGCCGCATCGCGGACCCGCGCGAGCTCGTGCAATGAGCGGCAAGGCCTGGTGCTTCGGCGACGACGTGGACACCGACGTCCTCGCGCCGGGCAAGTACATGAAGTTCGGCATCGACGAGATCGCGCGGCACTGCTTGGAATCGGTCGACCCCGGCTTCGCGGCCGGCGTGCGGGCCGGCGACGTCGTCGTCGCCGGGCGCAACTTCGGCGCGGGCTCTTCGCGCGAGCAGGCGCCGCAGGCGCTCAGGGCGCTCGGCGTGGCGGCGCTCGTCGCCGAATCGTTCGCCGGGCTCTTCTACCGCAACGCGCTCAACCTCGGGCTCCCCGCGCTCGCGTGCCGCGACGCCAAGCGCATCCGGGCCGGCGATCGCCTGCGGGTGGACGCCGAGGCCGGACGGATCGAGAACGAAACCACCGGCGAGACGCTCGTCTGCGAGCCGATCCCGCCGCACCTCATGCAGATGGTCCGCGACGGCGGGCTGCTGCCGCACCTGGAGAAGCGCCTTGGAAAACGCCATGACACTGCGTGAACGCCTGAAGGGCCCGCGGATCCTGCTCGCGCCGGGAGCGTACGACGCGCTCTCGGCGCTGCTCGTCGAGCAGGCCGGCTTCGAGGCCGTCTATCTTTCCGGCGCGAGCCTCGCGCACACCCGGCTCGGCCGGCCCGACATCGGCCTGGTCACCGCGAGCGAGGTCGAGAACACCGTCGCCAATCTCCGCGAGCGGATCGCGCTCCCGATCATCGTGGACGCCGACACCGGCTACGGCAACGCGCTGAACGTCATGCGCACGGTGAAGGGCCTCGAGCGCGCCGGGGCGACCGCGATCCAGCTCGAGGACCAGACCACGCCCAAGCGCTGCGGCCATCTCGACGGCAAGAGCGTGATCCCCGCCGCGGAGATGGTCGGCAAGGTCAAGGCGGCGCTCGACGCGCGCGCGAGCCCTGAGACGTTGATCGTCGCCCGCACCGACGCGGCGGCGGTGGACGGGTTCGACGCGGCGCTCGACCGCGCCGAGCGCTATCTGGAAGCCGGGGCAGACGTGCTGTTCGTCGAGGCGCCGCGCTCGCTCGACGACATGAAAGCGGCGACCGCGCGCTTCAAGGGGCGCGTCCCGCTCCTCGCCAACATGGTCGAAGGCGGCAAGACGCCGATCCTGCCCGCCGCCGAGCTCGAGGCGCTCGGCTTCTCCCTGGTGATCTTCGCCGCCGGGCTGGTGCGCGCGTTCGCGTTCATGGCGCGCGAGTATCTCGCAGGGATCAAGCGGGACGGCTCGACCGTGGCGTTCCGCGACCGGATGCTCGACTTCACCGCACTCAACGCCGTGGTCGGCACCCCGCGGATGTTCGAGCTCGGAAAGCGCTACGACGCCGAGGCCCGATGAAGCAGCCCTACGACCTCGTCATCAAGAACGTGCGGGTGGTGCGCCCGCAGGGCAACACCGTCCATGCGGCCGACATCGCGGTCCGCGACGGACGGTTCGCGAAGATCGGTCCCGAGATCGACCCGACCGGCGCGAAGGAGGTGTACGACGGCGAGGACCGGCTCGCTTTTCCCGGCGTCGTGGACGCGCACATGCACGTCGGCATCTACTCGCCGCTCGCCGAAGATGCGCTGAGCGAGAGCCGCGCGGCGGCGCAGGGCGGCGTCACGACCTGCCTCACCTACTTCCGCACCGGCCAGTACTACCTGAACAAGGGCGGGCCCTACAAGCGCTTCTTTCCGGAGGTGCTGAGGCTCTCCAAGGGCCGCTATCACGTCGACTATGGCTACCACCTCGCGCCGATGGACTCGCGGCACATCGGCGAGATCGAGGCGCTCGTCGCCGAGCACGGCGTGGCGTCGTTCAAGATCTTCATGTTCTACGGCTCGCACGGCCTGCACGGGCGCTCCGACGACCAGCGCAAATTCCTGATGATCGGACCGAAGGAACGCTACGACTACGCCCACTTCGAGTTCGTCATGCGCGGGGTGCAGGCGGCGCGCGAGCGCTTTCCGAAGAAGGCCGGCCAGATCAGCCTGTCACTGCACTGCGAGACCGCCGAGATCATGACGGCGTACACGAAGATGGTGGAGACCGAGGGCAGGCTCAAAGGCCTTGCGGCGTATCACGCCGCAAGGCCGCCGCACTCGGAGGGGCTCGCCGTGTTCATCGCGGCGTATCTCGCGAACGAGGCGGCGCTGCCGAACGTGAACCTGCTGCACCTCTCCTCGCGCAAGGCGCTCGGCGCGGCGCTGCAGATGGCGGAAGCGTTCCCGCACATCGACTTCCGCCGCGAGGTGACGATCGGGCACCTGATGCTCGACATCAAGGCGAGGACCGGCGTGCTCGCCAAGGTCAATCCGCCGATCCGCCCGCGCGACGACGTCGAGTACCTGTGGGAGAAGCTGCTCGAAGGCAAAGTCGACTGGGTAGTGAGCGACCACGCCTGCTGCCGCCACGAGCTGAAGGTCGCCAAGCGCTACTTCGGCAACATCTGGCTCGCGAAATCCGGCTTCGGCGGCACCGAGTATCTGCTCCCGGCGCTCGTCTCCGAGGGCGCGAAGCGGGGCCTCTCCTACAACCACATGGCGCGCCTGACGAGCTGGAATCCGGCGCGCCGGTTCGGGCTGAATTCGAAGGGCGACATCGCCGAGGGGCTCGACGCCGACCTGGCGATCGTGGACCCGCGCGAGAGCTGGACGGTGCGCGCGCGCGACTCCGAGTCGTCGCAGGGCTACACGCCGTTCGAGGGGATCGAGCTCGGGGCGCGGGTCAAGGCGACTTTTCTGCGGGGGGAGCTGGTGTGCGAGGACGGCAGCGTGGTCGGCCCGCCGCGCGGGCGCTATCTGCACCGGCCGACGCGGTAGGGCGCCTCGAGGGGAGCGCGAAGAGCGGAATGGCCAGCGGCGTCGCCTACGCCCTGCTCACGCTGTTCTGCTTCGGCCTGAACGACCTGCTAATCAAGCGGGCGGCGCAGCACGGCGCCGCCTCGCACCAGGTGATGATGGTCCTCGCGTTGACCATGCTGCCGTTCTTCGTGGCGTATGGCCTCGCGACGCGATCGATCGTGCCCGCGCCGGCTGCGCTCTGGGGAGCGCTCGGCGGCGCGTTCGCGTATTTCGGCTTCTACCACTTCTCGCGCAGCCTGAGCTCCGGCGCGGTCAGCGTTCTAGCGCCGATCTTCCGCCTGCAGTTCGTCGTCACCGCAGTCCTCGCGCTCGCGCTCTTCGGCGAGCACCTGTCGGCCGCCAAGGTGCTGGGGCTCGCGCTCGCCATCGCCGCGGCGTGGCTGCTGCTCGGCAGCGCGTCCGGCGCGAAAGTCGAGGTGGCGCGCGGGGCCGTCGCCCGGGTGCTGCTGGCGACGGTTGCCGTGGGAATCGCCTTCTTCCTGTTCAAGCTGGCGCTGCGGCAGGGGGCGACGCCCGCCACCGTGCTGCTTTGCCAGATCTTCGGGCTCGCTTCGAGCGCGACCGTGTTCTCGGTCTGCTTTGACCGCGGCTTTGCCGCATCGGGGGCCGCCCTGCGCTACGGCATCCCGTTCGGCGTGTCGCAGGCCATCGGCTTCGGCGCGCTGATCGAGGGCTTGGCGATCGGCGAGGCGAGCATCCTCGTGCCGATCGCGCAGCTCTCGTTCGTGCTCACCGCGGTGGTCGGTCTGGCGTTCCTCAAGGAAGCGGTCACCGCCCGCAAGACCGCCGGCCTCGCGGCGGCCGTCGGTGCCGTCGGCCTGTTGGCGCTCGCGGCGCGGCCTTCCTGACGGGACCGACCGCCCGGGACGAGAATCGGTCCCGTCGCGCGCGGCGTCAGTTGGCGGGCCGTTCCACGAAGCCCTCGACCGACACCGTGTAGCGGCCTACCCGATCCAGGTACCGGACGCAGTACTTGGTCGGATACGAGCCCGCGACCTGCCACGCCTCCGGCTGCTTGATGAGCGCGCACATGTTGGGATTGCTGGCGAGAAAGGCGCGCGTGATCATCGGCTCGTAGAACGTGATCTGCCCGTCGTACGCCCCGAAGATGAACGTGTGGGTGAACTCGGGCCCGCCCTTCTGGAGCTCCGCCGCCTTCGAGTTGATCAAGTGGTTGCCCATGTCCGGCACCGCGGCGTCGACGCTGATGTGGTCCTTGTGGACGTACTTGGGCGGCACCGGTTTTGTCGCCTTCTTGAAGTCCTCGCAGTCGATCAGTTCCCCGCACGACCCCGGCCGGAGCATCTTCACCGCTTCCCGCTCCGCCATGTAGAAGTGGAAATCGAAATGGGGTACGGCCCACGGCGGCGGGGCGGGCGGGATGTGACCGTGCGGATTCCAGTTCAGGCTCACCCATTTGAACGGCGCGATGGCCTTCGCCGCCTCGCCCTCCGGCACCGTGAAGGTGAACTGGTAGTCCCCGATGCATTCGTGCTCGTCCATCTTGCCGTTGCCGTTCTTGTCGAAGCAGCGGCTGGTGCTGTTCGGCTCCTTCGGCAGCCCCTCGAGCGCATCCTTGTCCAGGCTCACCCCCAGCGCGAGCGGCGCGCCCTTCGCGTCGAGCGCGACATAGACCCTGGCCCAGCCGTTGCCCATTTTCTGCGGCTGCGTGGCGATCACCTTCGGCTCCGCGGCCAGGACCGACGTGCTCGTCCCGCATACGACGGCGGTCGCGACCAAGGCGCCAAACAGTCCCCATCGAGGTTTTCGCATCGTCCCTCCTTTGGTGCGTGGTTTCCGGCGCATGTGCGCTGCCGCTTCCTTGTGGTGGGTCGTTGAAGCGGCGATTCGTCTGCCGAGGGCGGCAGCGAGCACCGAGAATACGCCGCGGAGCGTGACGGCGGCAACGACCCAAGCTGCGCGGCTACCGCGGGCCGGGGGCTGCGGGCGTGACCTGGCCGACGGGACCGCTTGCACGCGCCCGCGCGGCGATCGGGGTCGGCGCACGGCCCAGCAGCGCGGGCAGCGCGTTCTCGAGCGGTGCGTTGTCGCGGCGCATCAGCTCGAGGTGCCCGAACGAGAACGGGGAGAAATGCGCGGCATCGCAGAGATGGCTCGCGATGCGCGCGAGCCAAGGCGGCACGCGGATGCAGCGCGCCGGCCGCGTCGAGCCCTCGCTCCGCAGCACCGCGAGGTACTCGGCCATCGTCCAGGACTCGGCGCCGCCCAACTCGACCTCGCGCCCGCAAGCCTCGGCACCCGCCTCGCAGAGGATAGCGATCGCCTCGGCGAGGTCGCGCACATGGAGCGCGGCGATGCGCCCGATCGCGTCCGCCGGCACCAAGTGCACCGGCAGGCGCGCCATCCAGCGCAGCCAGCGCGCGCCGAAACCGCCCTCGCCGTCGAGCAGCGAGGGGCGCACGATCACGTAGTCGGCGCCGCTCTGCGCTATCGCCCGCTCGCCGGCGAGCTTCGAGGTGACGAAGCCGCTGCGCGCCTCCGGGTACGGCCCGAGCGCCGAGACGTGAATCAGCCTTACACGCGCCCGAGCGCACGCCGCCGCGAGCGCGGCCGGCGCGCGATGATGGACGCGGTCGTACGTCTCCGCGCCGCGCTCGCGCAGGATGCCGACGCAATTGACGACCACCTCGACACCGGCCAGCAACGGCCGCCAGGGCCCCGCCGCGGTCAGCCGCTCGAGGCGGACGCCGCGGAGCTCGCAGGGCGCGGCGGCGAGCCGGCGTCGCGCGCGGTCCGGCCGCCGGGTACCGACGGCCACGCGACGCCCCCGCGCGAGCAGCTCCGCCACGACGTGGCGCCCGACGAACCCCGACCCTCCCAGCACCAGCACGGTCACTTGTGTTCCTTCGATAATTTCTGTCTTGACAGAAATATATGTCGGGAGTACCCTCCGGGTCAAGCAGGTGCACAGGGGCGAACGTGAACGACACCACGCTTTCGGCGCTCAACCGTTGGGCCGTCCGCGTCGCGCTCGCCGCCATCCTGGCCGCTCTGGCGCCGACCCTGCTGCTGATCTGGGGTCCGCACGGCGGCGCGTGGTCGGAGCCGGCGTGGCGGCTCCTCGGCACGGCGCTCGCGTTCCTCGCGGCGGCGGCGGCGACGCTCTGCACGCTCAAGTTCTTCTACTTCAACCGCGACCGGGAAGGCGCCGCGTGAGCGGCACGGCGGCGGAGGTCAAGGCGGCCGACGCGCTGCTGACCGAGGCGGTGTCGCCGATCGGCCGGCGCTTCGTCCTGCACTGGGGCGAGATGGGGTCGCGCTGGGGCGTGAACCGCACGGTGTCGCAGATCCACGCGCTGCTCTTCTTCCTCGGCCGGCCGCTGCACGCCGAGGAGATCGCCGAGATCCTGCAGGTCGCCCGCTCCAACGTGAGCAACAGCCTGCGCGAGCTGCAGAACTGGGACCTCGCGCGCGTCGTGCACCTGCCGGGCGACCGGCGCGATCATTTCGAGACCGCGCACGACCCGTGGGAGCTGATGCGCGTGATCGTGCGCGAGCGCAAGGAGCGCGAGTTCGACCCGACCGTGGCGGTGCTGCGCGAGTGCGTCGCCGACCCGAGCTTCGCCAGGCAGGATGCCGCCACGCAGAAGCGGCTGCGCGAGACGCTCGCCCTCATGGAGGCGCTCGCCGCGTGGGCCGAGGAGATGCTCGGGCTCGAGACGCGAACGCTGCGGAAGGTGATCAGGCTCGGCGCGCGGATCAAGAACCTGGTGCGAGGGACGTGACCGCGCGGCCGGGCCTGCTTCGTGGCGCGGCCCGCGGCTCCGGAACGGACACCGGGGAAGCGCTCCGTAAGCCTCACCCCTCGTGGCGACGGCGCTCTAACGCTCCGCGAGCATCTCGGGGATGATGATCCGCGCGGCCGCCTCCAGCAGCGCGAGGTGGGAGAACGCCTGCGGGAAATTGCCGAGATGCCGACCGGTCTTGACGTCGAACTCCTCGGCGTAGAGCCCCAGCGGCGAAGCGATGCGCAGCAGTCGCTCCATCAGGTCGCGGGCCTGCTGCAGCTCGCCGACGATCGCGAGCGCCGAGACGAGCCAGAAGGAGCAGATGAGAAACGTCCCCTCGGCGCCGGACAGGCCGTCGTCGGTCTCGTTCGTGCGGTAGCGCAGGACGAACCCGCCCTCGGTCAGCTCCGCGGCGATCGCCGTGACGGTCGCGCGCAGCCGCGGATCGTTGCCGGGAAGGAACCCGAAGATCCCCGCGAGCAGGACCGAAGCGTCGAGCGCGTCGGTCCCGTAGTGCTGGCGGAGCACGCCGCGCGCGCTCACGCCGTGCGCGAGGATGTCGGCGTGGATTTCCGCTGCGGTGGCGAGCCACTTCGCCGCCAGCCGCGGGTCGCCACGGATCTCGGCGAGCTTCGCCGCCCGGTCGAGCGCGACCCAGCACATGAGCTTCGAGGAAATGTAGTGCTCCGGCTTGCCGCGCGCCTCCCAGATGCCTTGATCCGGGTCGCGCCAGATCTTCGACGCGCACTCCGCCTGGGACTCGACGATCGGCCACAGCCGTCGCGGCAGCCGCTCGGAACGGCGCGTGTGCAGCAGGATCGAATCGAGGACGGCGCCGAAGACGTCGTTCTGGCGCTGCCTGAAAGCGCCGTTGCCGATGCGCACCGGCCGGGCGCCCGCATAGCCGGAGAGGTCGTCGCGCGTGGTCTCGGTGAGGTCGCGACGCCCGTCGATGCCGTACATGATCTGCAGCGAGCCGTCCTCCCTGGGCTCGATGTCCGCCAGGAACTGCATGAACTCGTCGGCTTCCCAGTCGAGGTTGAGCCAGTGCAGCGCCTGCAGCGTGAACGTCGTGTCCCGCATCCACGTGTAGCGGTAGTCCCAGTTGCGCCCGCCGCCGGGCGTCTCGGGGAGCGAGGTGGTGAGCGCGGCCACCGTCGCACCGGTCGGCATGTAGGTGAGGCCTTTGATCGCGAGCGCCGAGCGCTGGATCGGGTCGCGGAAGCGATGATCGGGGATGCGGGCGCGCCCGAGCCAGCCGCGCCAGAAGCGCGTGGTGGCGACGATCCGGGCCGCGGCGTCGGCGGCATCCGGCGGCGCCGCGAGCGCCTCGGCCCACGACAGCGCGCAGAACGCCCGGTCGCCGGCGCCGAGCACGTGGCGCGCACGCACGCGGTTGCCCTCGATGCCGAGTGCGAGGTCGGTCGCGAGCCGCAGCGTCTGCCCCGCCCCGCGGGCATCGGCGGCGCGGCGATCGTCGCCGACCAGCCGCCACTCGGCGGCCGCGCGCCCATAGTCGAACGCCGGCTCGCAGACGAGCTCGACCTCCACGCTGCCCGCGAGGCACTCGACCGTGCGCACGAGCATGTGGTCGGCGTCGTTGTCCGCGGGTGGCCGCGTATGCGGCGTGATCGAGTCCTCGCGCGCCGCCGGTCCCATGGTCAGGGCATCGCGGACGACGATCCATCCCTTCGGCGTTCGCCAGGTCGTGACGAGAACGTTCGTGCCCGGTTCGTAGGCCCGCGCGGTCGGGTGGTTGATCCCGTAGGGGCCGAAGCGGAAGAACCCGGCTTCACGGTCGAGGAGGCTGCCGAAGACGCTCGGCGAGTCGAAGCGCGGGACGCACAGCCAGTCGATCGCGCCGTCCGGGGCCACGAGCGCGCCGGTGTGGCAGTTCGAGAGGAACGCGTAGTCCGCGATCGGCAGAAACGGCGACGGCGCGGCTGCGCTCCGAGACGTCGGACCCGGCGTCGTCGGCGCGCTCATTCGCCGATCCAGGGGCCGTGCCAGCCGTAGTCAGCGACGAGCGCGTCGGCCGCCGCGGGTCCCCACGAGCCCGGCGCGTAGGCATGGACCGGTGGCGGCGCGTCGATGAGCGGCTGCATGATGCGCCAGGCCTCCTCGACCCCGTCCTGGCGGGTGAAGCGCGTGCTGTCGCCGACCATGGCCGCGTGCAGCAGCACCTCGTAGGGGTTGGCGCCTTCGCCGCCCGCTTTTGCGAACTCGACGTCGAAGCGGATCGGTAAGGCGCCGCGCGCGTCGGCCCGATGCGCATCGAGGACGATTCGAACGCCCGTGGACGGGTCGAGCTTGATCACGAGCTGGTTCGGCTCCGGCCGGCGCTCGAGCGCCGGAAAGCCGCGCCGCGCCGGGCGCTTGAAAACGAGCCGGAGCTCGGTCTGCGTGACCGGGAGGCGCTTCCCCGCCCGGATGAAGAACGGCACTCCGGACCAGCGCGGGTTGTCGATCTCGAGCCGCAGCGCGGCGTACGTCTCGGTGGTCGAGCCCGGGGCGACGCCCTTGATGTTCCGGTAGCCGTCGTACTGGCCGCGCACGTAATTCGCGGGCTCGGCCGCCTTGATCGCGCGGAAGAGCGCGACCTTGGCGTCCGCGAGCGCCCCGGGCTCGCCGCCCGCGGGCGGCTCCATCGCGGCGGCGCCCACCACCTGCATGAGGTGGTTGGCGACGACGTCACGCAGCGCGCCCACCGGATCGTAGAAGCGGCCGCGGTCTTCGACGCCGAAGTCCTCCGCCATCGTGATCTGAACGCACTCGACGTGGTCGCGGTTCCAGACCGGCTCGAGCAGCGCGTTCGCGAAGCGCAGGTAGAGGATCTCCTCCAGCCCCATCTTCCCGAGGTAGTGGTCAATCCGGTAGAGCTGGGTCTCGTCCACGTACCGGTGCAGCTCGGCGGCGAGCGCCCGCGCGGAGGCGAGATCGTGGCCGAACGGCTTCTCGACCACGACGCGCGCGGTCTTGGTAAGCCCGGCCGCGGCGAGCCCCTTGACGACCGTGGCGAAGAGAAACGGCGGGATCTCGAGGTAGAAGACCGGCGCGCGGGCGCCCGCGATCGCCTTGCCCACGCGCGTGTAGGTCGCGGCGTCGGCGAAGTCGCCCGGCACGTACGAGAGCCGGGCGGCGAAGCGGGCGAAGACCTGCTCGTCGAGCGGCTCGCCTGCGCCGACGATGGACTCGCGGGCGCGCGCGACGAGCCGGTCGACCGACCAATCGTCGACCGCCACCCCGACGATCGGACACGCGAGCAAGCCGCGCCGCTCGAGCCGATAGAGCGAGCGAAACGTCATCACCCGCGCGAGATCGCCGGTGATGCCGAATGCGACGAAGGCGCTTGCCGATTGTGGTCCGCTCATCGACGCTCCCGATTCTCCCGCGTTTCGCGCGCGGATGTCCACGCAGCGAGGCGCCCACCGACGAGACGACGCCTCAACGCAACCTCTCGACGGCCACCCACCCGTCGGCGCCCACCGAGATCCGGTAGCGGGTCGCGTTCCGGCACTGCACGCGATAGTGCCGTCGCGGCTCGCGCTCGACGCCGACCACCTCGTCACACTCGTATCCGGACAGATTGACGAGCGCGAACAGGCTGCGCGCGACGTGCGCGGCGTGATCCGCGCGCGCCGCCGGCGCGGGACCGGCGCCGGGGGACCGATCGGTGACGTGGACGAGCCCGTCGTCCGTCGAGTGGACCCGAAAGCGCCGGCCGTTTCGGCACTGCACCGCGTAATCCGACGGGCCGCTCGCCACGGTCGCGCTGATCGCCCCGCACGGGTATCCGGCGAGCGTGATCGCCGCGTGGAGATCCGCATGCAGCCGCTCGCGGAGCGACCGGGCGTCGTCGGCCGCAACGTCCGCGGGCCGGCCGAGGAACGCGATGGCGAGCAAGCCGGCGAGCATCCTGGCCGCACGGGCCGCGGTGTCGGTCATCTACATTCGCCTGAATTCGCGGGGGTCCGCGAGCTTCGCCCAGAGGAAGTCCCGCGCCTCGGCGATCTCTCGCGCGAGCCCCGGGTCCTTGTCCTGCAGGAGGCGCATCAGCTTGTGCACCAGCAGGTCGTAGCGTTCGTGCAGCTCGCCGAGCGAGTGCTTGCCGGCGCGGTCGTGGAACGCCCTCAAGTCGCGCTCGAACCGGTCGATCTCCAGCTTGAGCGAGAGCTTCGTGAAGGTACCGATCGCGCTGGAGTCGCCGATGCGCTTGACGAGATCGTCCAGATCGACGTCGCCGTCGCCGTCGGCATCGCCGATCGGCGGCGGCGCACCGGCTTTCTCCGCCGCCGCGGCCGCGAGCGTCCCTTCCAGCGCGGCCGTCGCGAGCGCGACCATCGCCGCGATCAACGTGGAAACGACGGTCCGAGGCATCGGATTCACACCCAGAACGTAAGCACCAAGGGCAGCACGGCCACGGCGAGCACGGTCGAGAACAGGATGAAGCTCGCGACGCCGGGCGCGTCCTTGGCATCGTACATCTCGATCCACAGGTAGGCCGTCACCGAAACGGGCATCACGCACTGCAGGATGAACACGCCGCGCGCGGCCCCCTGCAAGCCGAACAGCTGGACGACGCCGAAGGCGACGCCGGCGGCCATGGCGAGGTGCAGCAGCGCGAGATAGCCGCCGCGCCACAGCACCCCTGCGCTCAGGCTCGCCAGCGTGTGGCCGAGCGTGAGCAGCATGAGCGGGATGGCGAGGCCGCCGAGGATCCCGAGCGTGTGGTCGATCGGCGTCGGCAGCCTCGTGTCGGTGGCCATGAACGCGATGGCAAGCAGCGCGGCGTAGATCACCGGCTTGCGCAGGACGTCGTGCAGGGCGACCCTGCCCATGGGCAGCCACGTGCCGATCGTGAAGCTGCCGACGAGCGTGACCACGACGAACGCCATCGCGTAGGCGAGCCCCTCGTCGCCGAACGCGAGCATGCAGATCGGCAGCCCGATGGCGCCGACGTTGTTCAGCATCATCGGCGACAGGAAGGCGCGGATCGGCAGACTGAGGAGCGCGAGCAGGCCGAGCGCGATCAGGCCGAAGGACGCGACCGCGACGAGGGCGGCGAGCATCATCTCCAGGAACGCGCCGAGCGGGACGTGCTGCTCGGTCAGATGCGCCAGCACCAGCGCCGGATAGCCGACGTTGGCCACCAGCGCGCCGGAGACCTTGTGGTCGAACGGCAGCTTCAGCGCCGCGAGGCCGTAGCCGACGAGCACGCAGAGCAGGACCGGCGCCACGACGCCGCCGACGTGGAACAGCATCTCCTCCATTGCGCTCCGGGGCTCCTCGGCGGGGCGGGCGGCCGCGCGCGGCGCGATCCTTCGGGACTGCGCGCCGGCCGGTCCGGCGCACGGCACCGCTCGGCCGAACGCGAATACTCGCTTGGACGACGGGCCGGTCGAGCGCCGGCGTCGCGCCCGACGAACGGGGCGCGCGGTCAGGCCGCCTTCAGCTTCTGCTGCAGCTCTTCTTGGCGGGCGCGGTACTCGGTCTCCATGGCCTCGATGTGCCCGAGCACGTTTTCCAGGGCTTCCTGCTTCGAATCGTCCTGCGCCTCTTCGGTCCACTGCGCGAGCTCTTCGCGCAGCGTGAAGAGGAGGTCCAGCCCGCCTTTGACTTCGTGGAGCTCGCGTTCCAGCTGGGAAAGGCTATCGCTTGGCATCTTGGGTCGATCTTCGCGTCCGGTGGTTCGTTGAGAACGAACTAGAGTCTCTAGGACCCGCGCGACCCTCGCGAGTTGCGCGGCAGACCGCATGATACGTGCTCGACCAGCATGCCGCAGCCGAAATCGCGGGGCTAAGATGCGGTGTCCGCGCGCACCCCTGCTGTTCCTCGGCGCCATGAGCGGAGCATCGTCATGAAGGCACGGGCCGCGAGGCTCCACGCAGCGCTGCTCGCCGCCGTCGCCGCGGCCGCCCTCGCGGCCGATCAGCGGGCGCTGCTCGAGAAGATCGACGGCGACCGCTTCGGCCTCCCGCCGCCGGCGGAGCTCGGCGCGCATCGAGCTCTGGGCCACCTAGCACGTCGCTTGTCGCGCCCGCCTAAACCTCGGGCGCCCTGGCGACGAAGGCGTTTCGCGCCACCAACGCCGCGCCGATCGAGAGGCACATCGTGAGGAACGCGATCCAGGCGTAAGGCCAAAGCAGCGGCATTCCCACCAGGATGAGGCCGTCGTTGCCGCCCGGGATCAGGAGCGTGCCCCATCCCATGAGCGCGCCGCCCAGAAAACACTTGAGCGCCTGGCGCCAGGAAACGCGGGTGCTGCGGAACCTACCGGCCGTCCAGCCGCCCAGCATCGCCCCCGAGAACAACGCGACCAGCAGCACGCTTCCGGTGATCAGGTTGTCGGCCCTGCCGCGCGCCAGCTCGGCCAGCACGTCGGTGTAAGCCCAGGCGCCCGCGAGCAGCAGCATGAAGAAGAAGGTGATGCCGATCACCGTCGTGGCCGCGTGCGGCGCCCAGACGCGCGTCGTGAGCGCGTCGCGCAACCGCTGCGCCAGCGCCTGGGTAGATGCCTCGGGTCGCGGCGCGAACAGCGGTCGGCCGAGGCGCCACAACATGAAAGCCACGAATGCCAAGGCGACCCAGGGTGAGGCCTGCAAGACCAGCGAGCCGTAAGGCAGCGCGTGCGGCGCGGGCGTCGAGGCGGCATAGCCGAGGGTGAGGCAACCCACATAGAAGCCCACTGGCGTGACGACGTAGGACCACTCGCCGGACCCGAGGCGCGCGATCGCGCCGAAGACGCATGCTCCATTGATGAAGGCCCCCAGGCCGAGAAGCACGCCCCCCGCCACCGTCAGCGGAGTCACCGCATAGCCGGCGGGCATCGTTCCCAGCAGCCCGAGCGCCTGCACGACGAGCAAGCCGCCGGTCACCCACAGCGAGGCCTCGACGAGACTGCGCAACCGGTGGACCCGGCGCTTGCTCACGACTTCGCCCACCGCGGCGACCGTGCAGGTCGCCCCGCGCTGGATCGCGAAGCCCATCAACCCCGCGAGCAGCGCGGAGATCAGGAGCAGCAGGCTCGTCGGCGTCATCGTCGCTAACGCGGTTCGTGCGGGTCAGCGGCCGGCGCATCCGTCGCCCCCCAGCGTTTGTCCGGGCGCGGAATGGGGAGCTTACGGTGCGGCGAAAAGACCCGCCGCGGGCGTCAGCAATCGGCGGTGAGCGGCGACTAAGGGACATCGCGCTCCGCGATCCTGGACTCATCCTTCATGGACACCCCCCGAACCATCGTGATCGTCGGCGGCGGTTTCGCCGGCACGACCCTCGCGCGCGAGCTCGACGGCGCGCTGCCGCCCGGCTATCAGCTGCTGCTGATCAGCGAGGAGAGCTACACGACCTTCCATCCGATGCTGCCGGAGGCGGTCAGCGCGTCGATCTTCCCCGAGCAGGTGGTGGCGCCGATCCGGCAGATGCTCGCGCGCGGCCGGTTCATCATGGGCCGGGTCTCGGCGATCGATCGCGCCGCGAAGACGCTCCGCTGCGCGACGCTGGCTGGCGAGCTCCGCGTTCCGTACGAACATCTGGTGCTGGCGTTCGGCAATCGCGCCCGGCTCGACCTGATCCCCGGGCTCGCCGAGCACGCGCTGCCGCTCAAGACGGTCGGGGATGCCCTGCACATCCGCAACATGGTGTTGCGGTGCATGGCGCGGATCGAGCTCGAAAGCGACCCGGCGTTGCGGCGTCGGCTGGGGCACTTCGTCGTCATCGGCGGCGGCTTCTCCGGCGTCGAGGTGGCCGGCGAGCTGGTCGACTGCCTGAAGAGCATCCGCCGCTACTATCCGCGCGTCGCCGGCGACGAGCTCCGGGTGACGGTGCTGCAGGATCAGCCGCGCCTGCTCCTCGAGCTGTCGGAACGGCTGGGCGCGGCGGCGCACCGCTCGCTCGCCGCGCGCGGCGTCGACGTGCGCACCGGCGCCAAGGCGGTCGCGGTCGGCGCTGAAGGGGTGACGCTCGCCGACGGCACCGAGCTCGCGAGCGCGACGGTCATCTGCACGATCGGCACGCGGCCCAACGCTTTGGTGGAGAGCCTGGGCCTGCGGACCGAGCGCGGGCGGGTCGTCGTCGACGGCGACCTCGCGATCGAAGGCGAACCGGGACTGTGGGCGATCGGGGACTGCGCGCAGGTGCCGAACGCGCACGACGGCAAGCTCGCGCCGCCGACCGCCCAGTTCGCGGTGCGCGAAGCGCGCTGCCTGGCGCGAAATCTGATCGCGGTGCTGTCCGACCGGCCCACCCAACCCTTCCGCTATCGCCCGCGCGGGTCGATGGCGGCGATCGGCCACCGCAAGGGCGTCGCCGACGTCTTCGGCATCCCGCTCTCCGGGCTGCCGGCGTGGCTGCTGTGGCGCGCCTACTACCTCTCGCAGATGCCGACCCTCGGGCGCAAGGTGCGCATCTTCGTCGAGTGGACCTGGGGGATGTTCTTCCCGGCCGACATCACGCATCTCCGCTTCACCCGCAGCCACGAGCTCGGCGATCCCGGTCACGCGCCGCCCCGAGAGCCCGGGCCCGCCCGTAGCTAGGCGCGCGCTGACGCAACGCAGCCGCGCGGCGCACCCGCTCCCCGCGCTGCGCGTCGGCGGCTTGACGCCCCCGCGCAGGCCGGGCGCCGCGATTGACAAGCCGCGGACCCGTCAGTACCGTCGCTGGAGTTTCCCGCCGTTGTCCAGGCCGTCGTCGGATCTTCTCGAGGCCGCCATGCCGCCTACGCAGACGTCGAATAGGGCGCCGATCGCGAGCGGACTTCCCGCCGTGCAGGCGCAGCTCACCTATCTCGCGCCCGGCGATGGGCCGGTCCAGGTCCGCGTCTACCCGCCGGCGAGCGGGCTCGCCACGGTGCGCCCGGCTTCGGTCCAGCGGGTGGTGCCGATCCGCGACGCGCGTCCGGTCGCCGACCGCCTCCGGCTCGACGAGCACGGGTTCGAGCTGCATTCGCGGCCCACCGCGTTCGCCGAGTTCTACGACGAGGCGGCGGTGCGGAGCCGCTACTACCCCGAGGTGGAGCGGGTCGTGCAGGCGCTCACGGGCGCGCTCGCCGTCGTCGTGTTCGACCACAACGTGCGCAGCGCGGCGCGCGCGGCCCGCGGCGAGCACGGCGTGCGCGTGCCCGTCGACCAGGTGCACAACGACTACACGGAACAGTCCGGCCCGAAGCGCAAGCAGGAGATCCTCGACGCGGCCGGCCGCGCCGAGCTGGCCGACCGCCATGTCGCGTTCGTCAACCTCTGGCGGCCGATCGTCGGCCCGGTGCTCGACAATCCGCTCGCGGTGTGCGAGGCGCGCAGCGTCGCGCCCGCGGACCTGGTGCCGACCGACATCCAGCACTTCGGCGAGCACGACCTCGCGACGCCGCGCCACAGCGGCCAGATCTACTCGGTGCGCCCCAACCCCGGGCACCGGTGGTTCTACGTCTCCGCGATGCGGCCCGACGAGTTGCTGCTGCTGAAGTGCTACGACTCGCGCGCGGACGGACGCGCGCGGTTCATGCCGCACACCGGTTTCCGCAACCCCGCCTGCCCGCCGGAGTTCGTGCCGCGCGAGAGCATCGAGGCGCGGACGCTGGTGGTCTTCGGCGAGCGTCGGTGAAACGGCGATGTCCGGCACGCTGCACGGCAGAGTCGCGATCGTCACCGGCGCCGCCGGCGGCTTCGGGCGCGTGCTCGCGCGCGCGCTGCTCGCCGAGGGCGCCAAGGTCGCCGCGCTCGACGTCGACCAGCGCGGGCTCGCTGCGCTGCGCGAGACGGCCGGCGACGCCGCGGCGGACCGCGTGCTCGTGCAGCCGACCGACATCGCCGACTACGCCGCCTGCGAGCGCGCGATCGACCGCACGCGCGAGGCGCTCGGCGGCCTGCACATCCTGATCAACAACGGCGCGATGGGATTGAACGTCATCCGCGACGATCACATGCTGAAGCTCGTCGACATCCAGGAGATCACGCCGGCGATGTGGCAGCGGTTCGTGGCGGTGAACTTCTCGGGCGCGTGGAACATGACCCGCGCCGCGATCGCGCATCTGCTCGCGCAGCGCTGGGGCCGGATCGTCAACGTGACGACGAGCTTCTTCACCATGCTGCGCGGCGGCTTCCATCCTTACGGCCCGTGCAAGGCCGGCCTCGAGGCGATGTCGGCCGGGCACGCCAAGGAGTTCGAGGGCACCGGCGTGACGGTCAACGTCGTGGTGCCGGGCGGGCCGGCCGACACGCCCATGGTGCCGGAGGCCTCCGGCTTCGAGCGCGCGGACCTGATCCCGCCGGGCGTGATGGCGCCCCCCATCGTGTGGCTGTGCTCGGAGGCTGCCGGCGGGATCACGGGCAACCGCTACGTGGCCGCCCAGTGGGATCCCGCCAAGCCGCCGGAGCAGGCGGAGCGCGAATGCCGGGCGCCGATCGCCTGGCCGAGCCTCGCGCAGAGCCCGGTGTGGCCGGGCGGGAAGCCGGCGCGCTAGAGCTAGCGGCGCAGGGTGACGACCACCAGGCCGAGCGCGAGGAGCGCGACGCCCGAGAGCTCGAGCACGGTGAGCTTCTCGCGGAAGATCCGGCGCGACACCGCGTAGGCGAACACGAGCTCGACCAGCCCGAGCGTCCGCACGCGCGCCGCCGATTCGATGGCGAAGGCGGTGAACCAGCCGGCGGATGCCGCGGCGCCCATGAACCCGGCGAACAGCGACGGCCGCCACAGGCGCAGCGTCGCGCGGACCACGGCCGGGTTGCGCCAGGCGAGCCAGCCGCCGAGGGCCAGCGTCTGGATGAGCTGCGCGATCGCCAGGGCCACCGCGGCGGCGACGAGGAAGGACGCGCCTTCCAGCGACAGGGCGGCGCCGCGGTAGCCGGTCACCGAGAGCGCGAAGCACGCGCCCGAGGCGAGCCCCATCAGCGCCGGCCGCGTGGCCCACCCGGTCGCGAGCGCGCGCAGCGGCCGCTGCCTATCGGCGGGCGAGAGCAGCAGCACGCCGAGCGTGCCGCAGGCGACCGCGACCGCGGTGGCAGCGCTCACCGGATCGCCGAGCGCGGCGAGCCCGAAGATCGCGATCTGGATCAGCTCGGTCTTCGAGTACGCGACCCCGAGCGCGAAGTTGCGCTCCTGCATGACGCGCAGCAGAAACGCCGTCGCGGCGATCTGGGTCACCGCGCCAAGCGTAACCCAGGCGTAGAAGCCGGCCGGGGGCAGCGGGAGCGGCTCGCCGCGCCAGGCGTGCACCGCGGCGACCCACGCCACCGCAAACGGCAGCCCGTAGAGAAAGCGCACGAGCGTCGCGCCGAGCGTGCCGAGCTCTCCGGTGAGATGCCGCTGCGCGGCGTTGCGCAGCGTCTGCGCGAACGCCGCCCCAACGGTGACCGGGATCCACAGCCAGGCGGCGTGCTCCATCGTGGCCGGATTCGACCACGAAACCCGCGGCGCGCCTAGCGCACTGGCGCATCCGCGTCGCGCAGCGCCCGCGAGCGCTCACGCCGCCGCGTCCTCTTCGGCCTGGCGGCGCACGCACGCCCCGATCAGCGCGCGGCAGACGAAGAAGAGCACGAGCCCGGCGAGGCCCACCGCGACGAGCGTCGGGACGAGGAGCAGCTTGCTGCCATAGGTGAGCACTGGTCGGTTCTCCGCGAGCGATAACGTTGCCTTCGCTGCGGAAGTCGACCGGGCGGCGTCGAGTCTTACGCGCCTCAGTAATGCCCGAAACGACGTTAGGAAAGTCCGTAGCCGCGCTGGTAGAGCTTCCAGCGGCCCGGCGCCTCGCGGCGGTAGTGGCGGTCCTCGAGGAGGCTGACGAAGTGGATGCGCCAGTCGCGATCGGGAGCGAGGCTCGCGAGCGCCTCGGCGTCGGCGACGGTGATCAACGACTCGAATTCGCCGCCGTCGCGCGCGTACACCGGCGAGCCGTCGCGGGTCAGCGCGGCGTAGCCGATGCCGACGCCGATCGCGCAGTCGAGGGGGAGCAGCTCGGCGTCGGCCGAGCACCAGCACCGACGCGTGCGCTCGAGGACCCCTTCGGCCGGCGCCTTCGTCGTGGCCGCGCCGGCCGCGTGGTGCGGTGGTTTGGGTACGACTCGCATCGCCTCCTCCAGAGGTCGCTGCCGGGCCTCGCTTCGAGACGCGGCAACCGGCAGGCGACGACGGCCGGCCGGTGCTGCGCGCCGGCCCGCCATCCGGCCTCCGGCCGGTCGGCGGGCCCAGCGCGGGGCCGGGGCGCCCCGTCCAGCGGCGCCGGCGAGCGAGCGCCGGCACCGCGGACCGACGCCCCGGCCCGAGGGGTTACTTCCGCTCGGTCGCGGCGGCGTCGGCCTGGACCGTATGCAGGGTCGTGCCGCGGTTCGAGGTCGGCAGCAGATAGAACGGGCTGCTCGGGTCGTTGGTGCTGGCGACCGCGGGCACAGCCGCCGCCGCGGCGGCAAGCGCGGCGAGGACGAGGGCGATGCGTTTCATTGCGAATCCTCCTGGGGTGGGTTGCCAGCGTTGGTCGCGGCGCGCGCCGCGGCCTTACGCCCCGGAGGGCCCGCGGCGCCGCTCAGCCGACCACGGCGATCGCCTCGATCTCCACCAGCATGTCGGGGTGCGCGAGCCGGCTCACCTCCACCGTGGTGCTGGTCGGCCAGCCCGGCCCGAAGTACTCGTGCCGGATGTCGACGCACTTGAAGAACTCGTCCATGTTGGTGACGTAGGTGTTGGTCTTGACGATGTCCTCGAGGCCCGCACCGGCCGCGGCGAGCGCCTCCTTGATGTTCTCGCATACCTGGCGGAACTGGACCCGCATGTCGCCCTTGCCCACGGTGTTCCCGTCCTTGTCCCACGCGAGCTGCCCGGACACGCAGATCAGGCGCTTGCCCTCGACCGCGACGGCGTGCGGGAAGAGCGACTTGCCGTCCCTGATCCGGGAATAGAGCTTGTCCGAAACGACGTTCTGCCTTTTCGCCTTGGGCATCATTGGATCTCCATCGTGACGCGCGGTCAGTTCTCCGGCTTGTAGACGGTGACCCCGCCGAGCGCGGACAGGTCCTCCTCGCGTCCGCGCAGCTCGACGACGGTCAGATCCGGATCGCGCACGAACACCGACACGTGCCCGTCCCGGCCGAACGAGACCGGGCCCTGCGTGATCCGGACGCCGTGCTCCCGCAGCGCCTCGATCGCCGCCTTGATCGACTCGACGCGGAGCGCGACGTGGGTGTAGCCGGGATACTTCTCGCCGACGTCCATCAGAATGTTCTTGCCGCCGGCATCGTCGCGGGCGTTGTACACGAGGTTGAGCTCGACGTCGTGCGCGTTCTTGATGATCGCTACTGCGTCGTGCGCGTCCTTCCAGTGCAGCTCGAAGCCGAGGACCCGATAGAACGCCAGCGCGCGCTCCAGGTCGCGGACCCGGATGCCGATGTGGTCCACGCGGCTGATCTCGATCGCTGGTCGCGCCATCGCTTGCTCCGGAGGCGGGGTCGGATGAAGCGCTAGCCTAAGGCGTTCCCCGCGAGCGGTAAAGCCGCCTACCGCGTCGCCGGGCGCGGCACCGGGCAGTCGTGCAGCTCGGTCGTCGTCGGCTGATAGTAGGTCATCCCCGGCGGGAGCTCGCCGAGCCGCGGCTCGATCTCCTGCCACTTGGCGTGCCCTTTGGCGCGCAGGCCGGCGATGCCGTGGCAGAGCGAGCGGCCGAGCAGGATCAGGCGGTGCTCGGTGTAGTGGTCGCGAAAGTCCTGCGTGACGAGATAGGCCCGCACCGCCGGCACGGGCAGGTCCTGGGAGAGCAGCGCCGGGTAGCTCTGCGCGCGCACGGTCGCCGGCAGATAGCGCCTCAGGACCGCGCGGGTTGCCGCGTGCCCGGAATCGAGCCTGAGCAGCTTGATGTAGTGCCGCGCCTCTGGCTTCATGTTCGCGAGCAGCCTGACGGGCTGCCCGGCCACGATCGCGACGACGTCGATCGTCTTGTCGGTCGCGAGCCTGACGAGCGCTTCCTCGTGCGCGAGATGGCTCGCCCGGCGCTCGTCGAGGGGCTTGCCGAACACGAGGGCATAGAGGCTGCCGATCGTCGCGGCCGTGTCGCTCCCGCGCGGGCCGAGATTGATGCGCGCGTCCCGGATCTCGTGCAGGGCGTTGTACGGGGCGTCGGCGCGGGCGATGAGGTGAATCTCCTCCCGATGGAGCGGCACGACCACCCGCAGCGGGCGCGCGAGCTCCGCCGCGGCTGCGCTGCCGCGCGCGGCCTGGGCGAGGATGGCCTGGTAGCCGTCCGACTGCACGATCGCGAGCTTGACGTTCGGCTCCGAGCGCAGGCGACGCAGGCTCTCCGCCGAGCTGCCGGAGGCGAGCACGTCGAGCTGGACGTCGGCGGCGGGCGCGACGAACCGCGCGAGGTCACCGCCTACCTGGTAGTCCGCCTCCTCGGTCGCCGTGACCAGCTTGAACTGTGCGGCGGCCTGGAGCGCCCCGCCCGGCAGGAGGAGCAGGCCCGCGACGAGGCTCGCGCGGAGCGCGAGCGGGCTAGTCACGCTTCGCACGGGCGAGCCACTCGCACAAGGCCATCGCCTCGACCGCCGGCGGGCAGCTCGGTTCCGGCGCGGGCGCGGCGGTTTCGTCCCCGCCGCTCGCGGCGCGTCCCGCGGCCACCGCGTCGACTGCTTTCGGCTCCGGGGGCGTTGCGGGCGCCGAGGCCGGGGCGACGTCGGGGACGACGTGCGGCGCCGCCGGCAGCTCGGCGCGCGGGGCGGGCGACGGCACGGGCGCGACCGCGGTCTCGGGCAAGGCGCCGCCGCGATCGCGGAGATACGCGCCGACGGCGATCGCCGACCCGAGGACCACGATGAAGGCGGTCACGAGAAACCCGTGCCGCCGGCCGGGCGAAGGGTCGTCCGCTCGAACGAAGAGCGACCGCGGATCGGGGAGGTTCGACTCCCCGGAGAAATGCTCGACCCGCCCCGGGCGCGCCGCGCCCGTCCGCGGCACCGGCTCGAACCCCTGGACTTTCTGCTCGAGCGCGACGAGGCGCTGCTCGAGCTCGCGCGCGTCCTCCTCCGGGGCCGCGGGAGGCTGGTCGAATTCCGCGGGCTGCCGCTCCGGCGCGTCCGGAGCGCGCGCGGAATCCTCGCCCTGCGCCGGCAGATACGGCGGCAGCAGCAGGCCGCCGCAGCGCCAGCAGTGCGTGTCGGTCAGGCTGTTGACCGCACCGCAATCCCCGCAGGGCAGCAGATGCAGCGGCGAGCCGCACTCGTTGCAGAACTTCGCGCCGGCGGGATTCTGGTGGCTGCAGAACGGGCAATCGGGGAGAGGCATGCGAGCGACCTGGCGCGGACGAGACGACCGACGGAAGGTTCTATACCACGGTTGCCGCGGTTCCGATATGCCGCTTGCATGACGCCGCCGGGGATCCGACGCTGTCGGCCGAGTGACTCTGGCGCGCGCGCCGAGTGTCGAGCGCGCTTACAGCCGCGGCGCCGCCGCGCTCAGCCGAGGAAATGCAGAACCGCCGGCACCTGGCGGCGCACGAGCGCGTTGCGCGCGCGCCACTCCGCCTCGGGCGCGAGCTTCTCGAGAAAGCGCGCTTCGCCCGCAGCGAGCAGCGCGATCGGCACGCCGTCGCGGTAGAGCACGCGGTTGCCGGTGAGCGCGGCGAGCCGCGCGCCGGGGGTCAGCACCCCGACGAGGTTCAACGGGTCGGCCGCGCTCAGGGAGACGAGCTCGCCGGCGCGCTCGGCGCGCCGCGCGTCGCGGAGGCTGCCGATCGCCTCGGGGAGGGCGAACTGCTCGCCGGCGGCGCCGGCGACGAAGCGGCCGCCGCGGATCTCGCCGCGCGCCTCGAGCCGGCGGTAGCAGCGCAGGAGCGCCCGCCACGGCGGCAGCCACTCGGCTTCGCGAGCGAGCAGGCGCCAGAACACGACGCCGTAGCGCTTGAGCAGCGTGCGCGCGACGTGCTCGACGGTCTCCTGCTCCTCGGGCGCGCGCCGCGTCGGGGCGGCGCCGGCACTGCGGCGGACGAGCGCCCAGCGGCCGGCGTCCTCGATGCCGAAGAGCGCCGTGCGCCGGCGGCGCTTGCGCTCGCCCTGGCCGCGCCCGGCCCAGCCGCGACGGCGGTCGCCGGGCACGAGCAGCGCGCGCAAGCCCCCGAAGCTGTCGGCGTTGACCACGCCGAGCGCCGTGAGCTCGCCGAGCGCCTCCTCCACCTGCGTGCGCAGGAGCCCGGTGCCCGCCACGATCTCGTCGAAGAACGACGCGCCGTGCGCGCCGACGAAGTCGGCCACCTCGCGGGCGCGCGGGCCCAGCGTCGCGCCGTCCTCGCCCGCGTCCGCGAGCGCCGTCCAGACGCCGAGGTTGCGCCGCGCGAGGAGCACGATCGGCGTCGTGCGCACCGGGCTCGGCGCGCGCTCGCCGCTCGGACGCGCGACGGAGAGGCGCGTCCAGACGACGCGCCCCGCGAGGCTCAGCTCGTCGAGCCACGCCGGGTCGTACTCGTTCACGCGCGCCGGGAGGAGCTCGGTCTCCCACGCCGCGGCCGGCGCCTCGAAGCCCTCGAGCTGCGAGACGATCGCGGCCACGGCGTCGGCGCCTTCGACCCGCGCCTCCGGCGCGACGCGCTGCCAGCGGAACAGGAACCGCAGGAAGTCGCGCGCCTCCACCGGCTCGATCTCGGCCCGCAGCCGGTTCACCGTATAGCGGTGGATGCGCGCGAGAAGCCGCCGCTCGCACCACTCGAGCCCGGCCGCGTCCGGCGAGAATCGGCCGCGCATGACGGAGCCCTCGGCTTCGAGCTTCGCCAGGGCGGCCTCGAGCTCCGCGGTCGGGAGGGCGAGCGGCGCGGCGAGGCCCGCCGCGGTGACCGGGCCGAGCCCCTGCAGGCGATCGCGCACGATCTCGACGAGCGCCGCTGCGCGCGCCCAGGGCTTGCGGTACTCGGCCGGCGCCTCGATCGCGGGACTGCGGCGCGCGTCCGGGAACACCGCGTCGAACTCGGGCAGGCGCTCGGCCGCGACGTGGATCGAGCCCTCGCCGAGCACGACGCGGGTCGCGCGCCGAGCGCCGCAGAGCTCCTCGACGAACCCCCGCCAATCCGGCCGCGCGTCGACCTCCGCCTCGCTCAGGAAGGCGAGCGTCGCGAGGGCGTCGGCGAGCTCGTCGGCGTTGCGCGCTTCGGGGCACACCTCCGCGCGCACGCGCGCGATCGCTTCCGGGTCGAGCTTGCCAAGGTCGGCCGCGGTCTCCGCGTCCAGCCAGCGGCGCGCCATCACCGCCTGGGTGCGGCGCTCCTCGAGCGGCGCGTCGTCGAGGAAGGCGTACGGGCGGGCGCTCAGGATCTCGAGCGCGAGCGGCGAGGGCTCGGTCAGCTCGCGCGCGATCACCCGGATCGCGCCGCCCTCGATCCCCGCGAGGACCCGCTCCAGGCCGTCGACGTCCATCGCCTCGTGCAGGCAGTCGGCGATCGCCTGGTGGACGATCGGATGGTCGGGGATCTCGCGGTCGCCAACCAGGTTCTCGCCGCAAGCGACCTGGTCGGGAAACACCGCGGCGAGCAGATCCTCGGCTTCCATGCGCTGCAGCTGCGGCGGCACCTTGCGCCCGCCGCGAAAGCGCGGCAGCGCGAGCGCCACGGCGGCGTTCCAGCGCCACCGCGTGACGAACATCGGCGCATCGAGCAGCGCCTGCACGAGCAGCGGCCGCACCGTCTTCGCAGCGAGATAGCGCGCCACTTCCGCGAGCGGGAAGCTGTGGCTGGTCGCGAGCGAGAGCACGATCGAATCCTCCGTCGCCGCCGCCTGCAGCTCGAAGTTGAACTGGCGGCAGAAGCGCTTGCGCAGCGCGAGCCCCCAGGCGCGGTTGATGCGGCTGCCGAACGGGGCGTGCACGACGAGCTGCATGCCGCCCGACTCGTCGAAGAAGCGCTCGAGCGCGACGAGACCCTGCGACGGCAGCGCGCCGAGCGCCGCGTGCGCCGCGCCGAGGTAGTCGGCGATCTGCTCGGCGGCGACGGGCGCAATGCCGACCTCGCCCGTGAGCCACTCGATCGCCGCGGCGCGGCCGCCCGCGCCGAGACGCGCCGCGAGCTCCTCGCGCAGCCGCGAGACCGACTGCGACAGCTCCCCGGTCCGGCCCGGCGCCTCGCCGAGCCAGAACGGGATTCCGGGAGGCGCGCCGCGCGCGTCCTCGACGCGCACCGTGCCGCGCTCCACCCGCAGGATGCGGTACGAGGTATTGCCGAGCTGGAACACGTCGCCCGCGAGGCTCTCGATCGCGAAGTCCTCGTTCACCGAGCCGATCACCTGCGCCTGCGGCTCGAGCAGCACCGCGTAGTCGGCGGTGTCCGGGATCGTGCCGCCCGAGGTCACCGCGGTGAGCGCCGCGCCGCGCCGGCCGCGCAGCACGCCGTTCACCGCGTCGCGGTGAAGGTGGGCGCTGCGGCGGCCACGCCGCGTCGCGAAGCCCGCGGCGAGCATCTGCACGACCTGCGTGAACCGGTCGCGCGCGAGGTCGCGGAACGGATGGGCACGCCGGAAGCGGGCGTAGAGTTCCTCCTCCCGCCACTCCTGCGACGCGACCTCCGCGACGATCTGCTGCGCGAGCACGTCGAGCGGCTGCGCCGGGACCTCGATCCGGTCGAGCTCGCCGCGCCGCACGGCGTCGAGCAGCGCGGCGCACTCGCAGAGATCGTCGCGCGACAGCGGAAAGAGGCGCCCCTTCGGCACGCCGCCGACCGCGTGGCCCGAGCGCCCGACGCGCTGCAGGAACGCCGCGATCCGGCGCGTCGAGCCGATCTGGCACACGAGGTCGACGTCGCCGATGTCGATCCCGAGCTCGAGCGACGCGGTCGCCACGAGCACTTTCAGCTCGCCGCCCTTCAGGCGCCGCTCCGCATCGAGCCGGATCTCGCGCGCGAGGCTGCCGTGGTGCGCGGCGACCTGGTCGGCGCCGAGGCGCTCGGAGAGATGGCGCGCGGCGCGCTCCGCGAGGCGACGGGTGTTGACGAACACGAGCGTCGTGCGGTGCTCGGCCGCGAGCCGCGCGAGGCGGTCGTACACCTGCTGCCACACCTCGGCGGACATCACCGCCTCGAGCGGCCCGGGCGGCAGCTCGAGCGCGAGGTCGCGGCTGCGGACGTGCCCGGCGTCGACGATCGTGCACGCCGCGCCGCCGGTCAGGAAACGCGCGATCTCCGCGACCGGCTTCTGGGTCGCGGAGAGGCCGATGCGGGCGAGGTCGGGCCGCGCGAGCGCGGCGAGGCGCTCGAGCGAGAGCGCGAGATGCGCGCCGCGCTTGTTCGGCGCGAGCGCGTGGATCTCGTCGACGATCACCGTCCGGGTGGTCGCGAGCATCTTCCGCCCGGATTGGCTGGTGAGCAGGATGTAGAGCGACTCGGGCGTCGTCACGACGATGTGCGGCGGGCGCTTGCGCATGCTCTGGCGCTCCGCCTGCGGCGTGTCGCCGGTGCGCACCAGCGTGCGGATCTCGACCGCCGGCAGGGCACGCGACGCGAGCTCCGCGGCGATGCCCGCGAGCGGCGCCTCGAGGTTGCGCTGGATGTCGTTCGAGAGCGCCTTCAGCGGCGAGACGTAGACGACGTGCGTCTCGTCGGCGAGCCCGCGCTCGACGCCCTCGCGGACGAGCGCGTCGATCGCCGCCAGGAACGCCGCCAGCGTCTTGCCGGAGCCGGTGGGCGCGGCGACGAGCGCGTGCCGTCCCGACTTGATCGCCGGCCAGGCCTCGACCTGCGGCGGCGTCGGCGCGGCGAAGGCGGAGCGAAACCAGGCCTGGACCGCGGGATGGAAGAGGTCGAGAACTCGGTCGGTCATGCGATCAAATCCGGTCCCGGCGCGAACCGCGGGCGCCCGCCGGGCGGTCGGCGCCTCAGGGCTCGACCTCCACCCCGCGCCAGAACGCGATGTAGCCTCTGATGTTCGCCGCCGCGGGGTTGACGTCAGGGTAGTACCACGCGGCGTCCTTGTTCACCGCGCCGTTGACGACGACGTCGTAGTAGCTCGCCGTGCCCTTCCACCCGCACACGGTGTGCGTCTCGCTCGGCCGCAGGTGCTCGCGCTTCACCGCGTCGGGCGGAAAGTACTTGTTGCCCTCGACCGTCTCGCAGGCGTCGCTCTCGGCGACCACCGCGCCGTTCCAGGTGGCTCTCGGCATGGCCCGATTGTAGAACGCCCGTCGCGCGCCCGGACGGGGCCTAGCGCCAGGCGCCCAGGATCGCGCCCATCACGCCGAGCGAGACGAGCTTGTAGGCGGTCTGGATCGAAAAGAGGCGCAGGCTCCAGCCGCAGAAGAGGTGGTCCGAGGCGGCGGCGGTCGCGACCAGGCCCACGCCCACGATGAGCCCGATCGCCGCGCCCTCCGCCCACGTGATCGCGCCGAAGCGCACGACGAGCAGTGCGAGGACGGTTGCCGTGAGGAGCGTGAGCAGGAACTGGACCGCCAGCGCCCGGGCCGGGCTCCCCAGCTCCTCCCGCCGTTTCCCGAGCGCCTTCAGCCAGGCGTCGCCGAGCACGGGCGGCGCGTACCAGAGGGCGCCGAGCGCGTACGCGGCCCCGACCGCCGCGAGAATGGCCCAGCCGTTCAGGCTCGCGGGGTCGACGAGCATCCGCGGGGATAGGCCGAATGGCCTAATCCGAAAGTGCGATTCAAACGGCGGCGCATTTCCTGATTAATTCCGAACAGTTGAGCCGTTAATCTCGGGCCGGTCGAGGTTCGGGCGCAATTCTTGATCGTATGACGACGAGCTGGGGCAGGGATCTTTCCGGAGCCGACCGGGCGGACGACGCCGCCCTGGACGACTTGGACGAGGAACGGAGCATCCGCGGGGCGCTGCGCATGACGTTGCTCTTCCTCGCGGTCGTCCTCCTCCTCCTCTGGGCCGGCGTCGCCCAAGCCGCCGGCGGCGGGCCCGCGGGCCCGGCGACCTCCTCGGTCAGCTCCCGACCCTAGGGCAGTCAGCTCCTCTCTGCCTTGCGGTCGTCCTTGATCCCGGTGCCGCTCGGGGACGGGCGGTCCCGGGATCCTTTCCTCTACTGACGCTGCTGCGTGCCGAGCGCGGCCGGCAGCGCGCTCTCGAGCTGCAGGCCGAGGCGGCTCGCCTCGATCACCGCCTGGGTGCGCGTGCTCACGTTGAGCGCGCGGAGGATCGCGGCGACGTGGATCTTGACCGTGCCCTCCGCCAGCCCCAGCTCGCGGCAGATCACCTTGTTCGGCTTGCCCTGCAGGATCAGCGCGAGCACCTGCGCCTGGCGGGCGGTGAGGCCGAGCTCGCGCGGCGTCGTGCGCGCGGCCGGCGCGTCGGCGGCGCGCTGCGGCTCGCCCGCGGGCGCGTCGCGCATCGCGAGCGCGACCGACGGCAGATACACCCCGCCCGAGAGCACCAGGCGCAGCGCGTGCAGCATCACGTGGCTCGGGGAACTCTTTGGGATGTAGCCCATCGCGCCGAGATCGATGGCGCGCAGGATGTCCTCGCGCTGATCGGAGGCGGACAGCACGACGACCGGGACGCCCGGATGGGCCGCGCGCAGCTCCTCGAGCAGGCTGAACCCGTCCGCGCCGGGCAGCGAGAGGTCGAGGATCAGGAGCCGCGCGTCGGGGTGCTCCGCGACGAGCCGCTTCCCCTCCTCCGCGTCGCGCGCGCCGTGGACCGACGCTCCGCCCTCGAGCGCGTGCAGCACGTGATGCAGCGCCTCGAGGATGAGCGGATGATCATCCACGACCAAAATCTTCACGACACCCCGCCGTTTTTGTCTTGTAGGTATTGAGTCGATGGTAGCACTCGCGCCATCGGCTGAGAATCACCCGCAGCGGGAGCGGCGCCGGCGGACTAGCTCGACGAGCCTAGGCCGCGCGGCGCGCGCGGGCGGCGCGCGTCGGGCGACCGGAAGCGTGCCGGCATGCGGGGTTAGGCGCGCCGGCGCGGCTCGGACCGCCGCCGGGTTTAGGCAGATGAGCGGATGGCGGGCGCGCCCGCCGCTCACCGATACTGACGCTCGCTTCGGCGGCGCTGGAATCGGCCCGCGGCGGGCTCGCCCCGAAGACGCTGACGGTGTGGCGAAGGGAGGCGAGCATGGCGAGCGACTTCGATCTCGAGGACGACGACGCGCCGGGGACGGCGACCACGACCCGGATCCCGGACGCAGTTTGGATCAACCGCCCGCGCCCGGCGCCGCGCAGCGCGGCGCGCGCCGCGAAGGCGATCGCCGCGGCGGTCGCGCTGGGCCTCGTCGCACTGGCCGCGACGCACACGGTGACCGAGCGGCTCGCGGTCGTCCCCAGCGCGCTCGCCGGGACCGACGCCGCGGACGCGGTGGGCAACGGCCCAAGCGGCTACTTCCCCGATCGGTTCGATCAGCGCCGGCTCCCGCTCGCCGAGCAGCCGTCGACCTTCTGATGCCGCCGCGGCACGGCGCAGCGAAAAGCGCTGACCGAGCGCCGACGTCGGCCGGCGTCCCCGGCGCACCGACCTGGAGGCGCACGGGCGTACTCGCCGCGTCCGCGTCGGCCCCGGCGGCCGCTCCCGGTTCATCCTTACGTATGATGACGAGCGTCCGAGCGCACGGTTATGATCGAACCGACGTCGTCCGAGCGGCGGCGACCGGGAGGCAGCGCATGAAGGTTCTGATCGTCGACGATCACCCGCTGATCCGCGAGGCGCTCGCGAACGTTCTCGCCGAGCTCGGGCAGCAGGTGGTCGTGCTGCAGGCGGAGAGCCTCAAAGGCGCGCTCGCCGAGCTCGCCGCGCATCCCGATACGACGCTGATCCTGCTCGACCTCATGCTGCCGGACGCCGACGGCACGGGCGTGCTCGAGCAGGTGCGGCAGGCGCATCCCGGGGTGCCGGTCGTGGTGCTGTCGGCGACCGACAACCGCGCGACCGTCCTCGCGGCGATCGACGGCGGGGCGATGGGCTTCATCTCGAAGCGCTCGCCCTCGCCGGTGCTCGTGAACGCGCTGCGGCTCGTGCTCGCCGGCGAGGTCTACATTCCGCCCGAGGTGCTGCGCGCCGAGACGCTGCCGCGGCCGCTCGCCGGCGCGACGGCTGCGCCGCCGGCCGGAGCGCGGCGCACCGGCGAGGAGCTCGGCCTCACGCCGCGCCAGATGGACGTCCTCACGCTGCTCGTGCAGGGCAAGCCGAACAAGGTGATCTGCCGCGAGCTCGGCCTCGCGGAGGGCACCGTGAAGACGCACACCGCGGCCATCTTCCGCGCGCTCGGCGTCTCGAACCGGACGCAAGCCGTGTTCGCCGTGAGCCGCCTGGGGATCCAGCTGCCGTTCGTTGCGGCCCCGGGCGCGGCGGGCGGGGCCGCGCGGCGCGCGTAGCTCAGCCCGGCGGGCGCCGGCCGCTCGCCGCGAGCACTTCGGCGACGGCGTCGACGAGGTCGACCGAGGCGTCGATCTCGTCGCGATTGATCGACACGCTCTCCACGTTGACGCCGAGCGGCACGTCCTCGAAGCCGGGCTGCGCGAGAATGGCGCGGAGGCTGTCGAGGCAGACCTCGACCGAGCGCGCGATCGGCGACGGCGCGGCGAGGATCGCCCGCGCGGTCGCCTCCGAGATCGAGATCCCCAGCCACTGCATGAACGCCATGGTCTTCTCGCGCCCGCAGGGCGTGAAGGTGAAGACCACGCGGGCCGGCCGCCAGCCGCGGTCGCGGCAGCCGCGCGCGTAGTCCCGCAGCAGCAGCACGGTCGCCTCCGGGTCGTAGACCGCCTGGGTCACGAAGAAGCGGCAGCCGCGCTCGGCCTTGGCGAGCATGCGCGCGCTCTCGGAAGGGCGGCTCGCGTGCCGCTCGGCGATGGCGACGCCGCCGAGCGTGAAGCCCGCCGCATGCGCGGCCGCGATCTCGAACGCCCGGGGGAGCGGCAGCGCGTGCGGCGCGGCCCCCGCGGACGGCCGCCCGACGATCGCGAGCGTGCGCGGCGCGGGCTCCCGCGCCGTCTCGTCGAGCCAGGCCCGCCACCCGGCCTCGTCGAGCTCGCCGATGCACTTGTAGGCGACGGCCTCGCGTCCGGTGAGCCGGCCGAGGAGGCGCGCGTAGACCCGCGAGTCGATCGTGCGCGCGAACGGGAACGGCCGCGGCACGGCGGTACGGGTGCTCTCGTCCTGCAGGTCGTAGACGATCAGGCCGTCGAGCGGGCGCGCGCCGATCCGCTCGGCGAGCTTCTGCGCCGCCGACAGCACGAGCGGCTCCGGCGAGCCCTCGCGCGGCGGCGTGGTGCCGTAGAGCAGGCACGTCCCACTGGGGTGTACCAGCTTTTGGGCGAGGGTCATGCCGAACGGCGTGGGTAGGGGTCTTGCGCGGATTGAGCGTCGCGGCCTTCTCGCGACGCTCCAATCCGCGCAGTTATTGCGGGCATCGAGCCCGCCGCAATAACCACTAATAGCGGTAGTGCTCGGACTTGTAGGGTCCCGCCTTCGGCACCCCGATGTATCGCGCCTGCTCGTCGGTGAGCTCGGTCAGGGTCGCCCCGAGGCGCTTCAGCTGCAGGCGCGCGACCTTCTCGTCGAGCGCCTTCGGCATGATGTAGACGCCGATCGGATACTTGGCGGTGTTCGTGAACAGCTCGATCTGCGCCATCACCTGGTTCGCGAACGACGAGCTCATCACGTAGCTCGGGTGCCCGGTCGCGCAGCCGAGGTTCACGAGCCGCCCTTCCGCGAGCAGGATGATGCGCTTGCCGTCGGGGAAGATGACGTGGTCGACCTGCGGCTTGATGTTCTCCCACTGGTAGCGCTTGAGGGCTGCGACGTCGATCTCGTTGTCGAAGTGGCCGATGTTGCACACGATGGCGTTGTGCTTCATGCGCTGCATGTGGCCGTGGGTGATGACGTTGAGGTTGCCGGTCGCGGTCACGAAGATGTCGGCCTTGTCCGCGGCGTAGTCCAGCGTGACGACGCGGTAGCCCTCCATCGCCGCCTGCAGCGCGCAGATCGGATCGATCTCGGTGACCCAGACCTGCGCCTGCAGCCCGCGCAGCGCCTGGGCGCTGCCCTTGCCGACCTCGCCGTAGCCGGCCACCACCGCCACCTTGCCGGCGATCATCACGTCGGTCGCCCGCTTGATCCCGTCGACGAGCGACTCGCGGCAGCCGTAGATGTTGTCGAACTTGGACTTGGTGACCGAGTCGTTGACGTTGATCGCCGGGAACATCAGCCGGCCGTCCTTCGCCATCTGGTAGAGCCGGTGCACGCCGGTGGTGGTCTCCTCGGTGACGCCGCGAATGCCCTTCGCGACCGCCGAGTACCAGCCCGGCTTCGCCGCCAGGCGCTGCTTGATCGACGCGAAGAGCGCGGTCTCCTCCTCGCTCGTCGGCTTGTCGAGCACCTTCGGGTCCTTCTCCGCCCGGCTGCCGAGATGCACGAGCAGGGTGGCGTCGCCGCCGTCGTCGAGAATCATGTTGGGCGATGCGCCCGCATTTTCGATCGGGTGAAACTCGAAGATGCGGTGGGTGAACTCCCAGTACTCTTCGAGCGACTCGCCCTTGTACGCAAACACCGGGGTGCCGCCGGCGGCGATCGCGGCGGCGGCGTGGTCCTGGGTCGAGAAGATGTTGCAAGACGCCCACCGCACCTCGGCGCCGAGTGCCTTGAGCGTCTCGATCAGAACCGCCGTCTGGATCGTCATGTGGAGCGAGCCGGCGATCCGCGCGCCTTTCAGCGGCTGCTTCGCCGCGTACTCCTCGCGGATCGCCATCAGGCCGGGCATCTCGGTCTCGGCGATCGCGATCTCCTTGCGCCCCCAGTCGGCGAGCTTGAGATCGGCGACGCGGAAATCGCCCTGGGATTTGGGTTGCGGGACTGCGCTCATGCTGACCTCCGTTCGTTCCGGGAACGGGCGCCGTTACCCTCGACCGCGCCCCGAGCCTGGCGGGCCGCTCGCACCCGTCGCAGCGCCCCTCGGGGCCGGAAAAGAAAAGCGCTCGCACCGTCTCCGATGCGAGCGCCGTTGTTCGATGCCGAGCCTGGCCGGCTCGCCCCGAGCCGGTTGCAACGCTCCTCAGCGGGCGGGAATTATAGGCGAGTCGGCGAGCCGAGCCAACCCCCCGCTCGCGCCGGTCCGCGGGCTACGCCGGGACTTTGGCCGACTTCTTCACGCCCGCGTCGGCGGCGAGGAGTTGCGCCTTGTCCGTCCGCTCCCAGGTGAACTCCGGCTCGTCCCGGCCGAAGTGGCCGTAGGCCGCGGTCTTCTCGTAGATCGGGCGCAGCAGGTCGAGCATCTGGACGATGCCCTTCGGCCGCAGATCGAAGTGCTTCTGCACGAGCTCGGCGATGCGCTCGTCGGGCACCTTGGCCGTGCCGTAGGTCGTGACCCACACGCTGGTCGGGCGCGCGATGCCGATCGCGTACGAGACCTGGACCAGGCACTTCGAGGCGAGGCCCGCCGCGACGACGTTCTTCGCCACGTAGCGCGCCGCGTACGCCGCCGACCGGTCGACCTTCGACGGGTCCTTGCCGGAGAAGGCGCCCCCGCCGTGCGGCGCGGCCCCGCCGTACGTGTCGACGATGATCTTGCGGCCGGTGAGGCCGCAGTCGCCGTGCGGGCCGCCGACCACGAACCGCCCGGTCGGATTGATGAGGTACTTGATCTCGCCTTTCACGAGCGGCTTCGCGAGCACCGGCTTGATGATCTCCTCGATCACCGCCTCGGAGAGCTGCTTGTGTTCGACGCTCGGCAGATGCTGGGTCGAGAGCACCACGGTGTCGATCGAATCGGGCTTGCCGTCGACGTAGCGCACCGTCACCTGCGACTTCGCGTCCGGGCCGACCCACGGGAGCCGGCCGTCGCGCCGCACCTCCGACTGGCGCTCGACGAGCCGGTGCGCGAGGTAGATCGGCAGCGGCATGAGCTGCGGGGTCTCGTCGCAGGCGTAGCCGAACATGAGCCCCTGGTCGCCGGCGCCCTGCTCGAGGTCGAGCCCCTTGCCCTCGTCGACCCCCTGCGCGATGTCCGGCGACTGCCGGTCGTAGTTGACGAGCACGCCGCACGCGCGATAGTCCATGCCGTATTCGGCGTTGTCGTAGCCGATGCGCTTCACGACCCCGCGCGCGACCTGAGCGTAGTCGACGATCGCCCGGGTGGTGATCTCGCCGGCGAGCACGATGAGCCCGGTGTTGCAGAGCGTTTCCGCGGCGACCCGCGACGTTTTGTCCTGCGCGAGGATCGCGTCCAGGATCGCGTCCGAGATCTGGTCCGCGACCTTGTCGGGATGGCCTTCCGAGACCGACTCGGAGGTGAAGAGATAGCTCGACATGCGGGGGCTCCGGACGACGGCGAAGGTCGCGGATTCTAGCAGAGCCCGCCTCCCGCTCCTACCCGACGGCTTGCCCAATCCGTGCCCACGCGCTCGGGCGTCGGCCGGGCGCCGTTCCCGCGGCGTCCCACTCGGCGTGCAGGTCCGGCGGGGCGGCCGTGGGATGCCGCGCCCCAGCGGTGGGACGAGTGCCGCCGACGGAGGTTTGCTGACACAATGGCGGCCCATGGGCCCGCTGCGCGCCGCAGTGATCGGCGTCGGCTACTTCGGGAGCCGGCACGCCGACAAGCTCGCCCGCCTCCCGGGCGTCAAGCTCGAGTACGTCGTCGACACCGACCAGGCGCGCGCCGCGGCCGTCGCGGACCAGACCGGCGCGCGCGCGACGACCGACTTCCGGGCGGTGCTCGGCGCGGTCGACTTCGCGACCGTCGCGGTGCCCACCCAGGCGCACGCCGAGGTCGCCGAGGCGCTGCTCGCGGCGGGCGTCCACGTGCTCATCGAGAAGCCGCTCACGGCGACGCTCGCCGAGGCCGACCGCGTGGTGGCCGCGGCGGCGAAGAACGGCGTCGTGCTCCGGGTCGGCCACCTCGAGCGGTTCAATCCGGCGCTGGTGGCGGTGCGCGACCGGATCGCCGCGCCGCGCTACATCAACTGCGAGCGGCTCGCGCCGTTCAAGCCGCGCGGAACCGACGTCGACGTGCTGCTCGACCTCATGATCCACGACCTCGACATCATCCTCGCGCTCGTGGATTCGCCGGTCGCCGAGGTGCGCGCCGACGGCGTGCCGGTGCTCACCAAGGGCATCGACATCGCCAACGCCCGCGTCGAGTTCGCGAACGGCTGCGTGGCGAACGTCACCGCGAGCCGCGTGAGCCTGAAATCGATGCGCAAGCTCCGCATGTTCCAGCCCGGCTGCTACATGTCGATCGACTTCCAGGACCGCTCGGTCGACATCGCCCGCGCCGATCCGCGCGCGACCGGCGGCCCGATCCCGGGCATCGCCCTCGAGCGGCTCGAGTGCCCCGAGGGCGACTCGCTCGAGGCCGAGCTCGCGGCGTTCGTCGACGCGGTCCGCGGGCGCGCCCAGCCCGCCGCGACCGGTCAGGACGCGCGCCGCGCCCTCGAGCTCGCGCTCGCGATCTCGCACCGCATCCTCGGCGACGCGGGCGGCCGGTGACGACGCGATGATCGGCGCCGAGCCGGAGCAGGGGCGCAGGTCCGGCTTCGCGTCCGCCCCGCGGCGGATCCCGGTCCGCGCATGAGGCTCAAGTTCACGAAGATGCACGGCGTCGGCAACGACTTCATCGTGCTCGACGGGCTCGCGCAGGCGATCGACCTCACCGCGTCCGAGCTCCGGCGCCTCGCCGACCGGCACTTCGGCGTCGGCGCGGACCAGATCCTGGTCGTCGAGCGGCCGCGCCGGCCGGACGTCGACTTCGGCTACCGGATCTTCAACGCCGACGGGGGCGAGGTCGAGCAGTGCGGCAACGGCGCGCGCTGCTTCGTGCGCTTCGTGCGCGACAAGGGGCTCACGACGAAGCGCGAGCTCCGCGTCGCGACCCTCTCGGGCGTGATTACCCCGCGGCTCGAGGCCGACGGCCAGGTGAGCGTGGAGATGGGCGCGCCGGCGTTCGAGCCGGCACGGATCCCGTTCGACGCCACCGGCCTCGCGCCGCTGCGCGAGCTCCCGGCGAGCTCGCCGCTCGCGGCCGGTGCGGGCGCGGTCGACGTGTGGCCCCTTGACGTGCACGGGCGCACGGTGCACATCGTCGTGGTGTCGATGGGCAATCCGCACGCGGTGCAGCTCGTCGCCGACCTCGCGGCCGCGCCGGTCGCGACACAGGGGCCGCTCGTCGAGAGCCATGCACGCTTTCCGCAGCGGGTGAACGCCGGCTACATGCAGGTGCTCGATCGCTCCCGTATCGCGCTGCGGGTCTACGAGCGCGGCGCCGGCGAGACCCTGGCGTGCGGCACCGGCGCGTGCGCGGCGGTCGCCGCCGGCGTCCGGCTCGGCCTGCTCGACTCGCCGGTCGCGGTCGTGACGCGCGGCGGGGAATTGACTGTTCGCTGGAGCGGCGCGGACAATCCGGTCTACATGACCGGGCCCGCGGCGACGGTATTCGAGGGAGAGATCGAGATTGAGCGCGCTCAAGGCTGAGGAGATCGCCCGCTGGCTGGAGGAGAACCCGATCTTCTTCGAGGAGTACGCCGACCTCCTCGCCCAGATCCACGTGCCGCACCCCCACGGCGGGTCGGCGATCCCGCTCTTCGACCGCCAGGTCGTCGCGCTCCGCGAGAAGTCGCGCACGCTCGAGGCGAAGCTCGCCGAGCTGATCCAGTTCGGCGAGGAGAACGACGTCATCAGCGAGAAGGTGCACCGGCTCGCGGTGGCGCTGCTGTCCGCCCGCACCCTGCAGACCGCGCTCCACGAGCTCTACTACAACCTGCGCGAGGACTTCGCGGTCCCGCACGCCGCGCTGCGGCTGTGGCGCGGCGCCGGCGAGCGGGCCGAGTTCGAGCCGGTGAGCGCGGAGCTGCGCGAGTTCGCCGCGCGGCTGGAGGCGCCGTTCTGCGGCCCGAACGCGAGCTTCGAGGCGGCCGGGTGGTTCGGCGAGGCCGCGCCGCACATCCGCTCGGTGGCGTTCATGCCGCTGCGCGAGCTCGACGAGACCTTCGGCATGATCGCGTTCGCGGCCGAGGACGGCGCGCGCTTCTACCCCGAGATGGGGACGCTCTATCTCAAGCGCATCGGCGAGATGGTGAGCGGGGCGCTGCTCCGGTTCGTCTGACATGAGCGGCGACGCGCGAGCCGCGCCGGTCACCGCGTACCTCGAGCATCTCGCCGTCGAGCGCCGCCTCGCCGAGGCCACGCGCGTGGCCTACGCGCGCGGCCTCGCGGAGCTCCTCGCGGCGGTGCCGGCCATCGCCCCCGCGGCCATGCAGCCGCACGACCTCCGGCGCGCGGTCGCAAAGCTGCGCTCGCGGGGCTTGAGCGGTCGCACGCTCGCGCGGATCCTGTCGGCGTGGCGCGGCTTCTTCCGCTGGCTCGCGCGCGATCGGGGCCTGGCGGCGAATCCCTGCGCCGGCCTGCGGGCGCCGAAATCGCCGAAGGCGCTGCCGCAGGCGCTCGCGCCCGACGAGGCGCAGGCGCTCCTCGATCACCCGGCGGCGGGCGCGCTCGAGGCGCGCGACCATGCGATGTTCGAGCTCTGCTACTCGTCCGGCCTGCGGCTCGCCGAGCTCGTCGGGCTGGAGGTCGCCGCAGCGGCCGGCATCCTGCGCGACGGTGAGGTCACGGTGACGGGCAAGGGCCGCAAGACGCGCACCGTGCCGGTCGGTGCGAAGGCGCGCGCCGCGCTCGGCGCCTGGCTCGCGGCGCGCGCCGAGCTCGCGCGGGACGACGCGGCGGCGCTCTTCGTCGGGGCACGGGGCGAGCGCGTCAACCCGGCCGTCGTGCGGCAGCGGCTCGGACGCTGGGCGCTCCGCGCCGGGCTCGGGCGGCGCGTGCATCCGCACATGCTCCGCCACTCGTTCGCCTCGCACGTGCTGCAATCCTCCGGCGACCTGCGGGCGGTCCAGGAGCTGCTCGGCCACGCGAGCATTGCGACGACGCAGGTGTATACCCATCTGGATTTTCAGCACTTGGCGAAGGTCTACGACGCGGCGCATCCGCGCGCTCGGAGGAAGAAGTGAGGGATTTTGCCTCCGGCGTAACGTGCCGCAAAGCGGCACGTTGTCAGCACCTGGCGAAGGTCTACGACGCGGCGCATCCGCGCGCTAAGAAGATCCAACGCAAAGGCGCAAAGGGTGCAAAGGACGCAAAGGAAGCTGAAGAATGACCGGAAGTCGTTCGAGGCGCCCCCGATCCGGTCGACCTTTGCGTCCTCTGCTTTCTTTGCGTCTTTGCGTTGGCGGTTGAAAACTCGATGACCGAACCCGCGGCGCCGCCCCCGACCCCGCGCGAGCTCTTCGCGGGCTTCTTCGGCATCGGGGTGTCGGGGTTCGGCGGCGTGCTGCCCTGGGCGCGACGCATGCTCGTCGAGGAGCGGCGGTGGCTCGACCCGGACGAGTTCACCGACGTCCTCAGCCTGTGCCAGTTCCTGCCCGGCCCGAACATCGTGAACGTCGCGGTCACCGTCGGCTCGCGCTTCCGGGGCGCGCGCGGCGCGCTGGCGGCGGTCGCCGGGCTCATGGCCGCGCCGTTCGCGATCGTCGTGGCGCTCGGCGCGCTGTACACGACGTACGGGAGCGTGCCGGCGATCGAGGCGACGATCCGCGGCGTGTCGGCGGCCGCGGCGGGGCTGCTGGTCGCGACGGCGCTCAAGATGGCGCGGAGCGGCCTCACCCGCTGGAGCGCCGTCATCATCGCGGCCGCCGCGTTCGGCGGGACCGCGCTCGCGCGGTTCCCGCTCGTGGCCGTGCTCGCCGTCGTCGCGCCGCTCTCGGTCGCCGCGGTGTGGCGGAGCGTGCGATGACCGACAGCCCGCTCGCCCAGCTCGCGGTCGACTTCGGCCTGCTCTCCCTGATCGCGGTCGGGGGCGGGATCGCGGTCCTGCCGGAGATGCAGCGCATCGTCGTCGACACGCACGGCTGGATGACCGCGGCGACCTTCGCCGACCTCTTCGCGCTCGCCCAGGCGGCGCCGGGCCCCAACGTGCTGGTGGTGAGCCTCCTCGGCTGGCAGGTCGCCGGCCTCGCCGGCGCGGCGGTCACGACCGTCGCGATGACGGTCCCCTCGAGCCTCCTGACCTTTGGGATCGCGCGGGTGTGGGAGCGCTTCCGCGACGCCCGTTGGCGGAAGGCGATCCAGCGCGGGCTCGCGCCGGTGACGATCGGGCTCATGCTGGGCGCCGCCTACCTCATCACGCGCGCCGCCGACGAGAGCGCCGCCGCTTATGTGCTCACCGGCCTCACCGCGGCGGTCGTGCTCACCACCAACGTGCACCCGCTCTGGCTGATCGCGTTCGGCGGCGTGCTCGGGCTTCTTGGCGTCGTCTAAGGCCTGACTCAAACGCACAGGCGCGGAGGAACGCAAAGGACTTTCTCTTAACGGTATTCTTCGCGAACTTTGCGTTCCTCCGCGCCTTTGCGTTGGAGGCTTTACATGACGGCGCTCGAGCTCCACCCCGATCGGCTCTTTCCGCCCGACCCCGCCGAGCGCGCGGTCGCGCGCCGGCTCTACGAGCGCGTGCGGGACCTGCCGATCGTGAGCCCGCACGGCCACACCGATCCGCAGTGGTTCGCCGACGACGCGCCGTTCCCCGATCCGGCGGCGCTCTTCATCCAGCCGGATCACTATGTATTCCGGATGCTCTACAGCCAGGGGATCGCGCTCGAGCGGCTGGGGATCCCGCGCCGCGACGGCGCGCCGGTGGAGACCGACCCGCGCCGGATCTGGCGGCTGTTCGCCGAGCACTACCATCTCTTCCGCGGCACCCCGACCCGGATCTGGCTGGACCACGCGTTCCGCGCCGTGCTCGGCGTGCGCGAGCGCCTCGACGCGCGGAGCGCGGATGCCGTCTACGACCACATCGCCGCCCAGCTCGCGCGCCCGGAGTTCCGCCCGCGGGCGCTCTTCGAGCGGTTCAATATCGAGGTGCTCGCGACCACCGAGTCGCCGCTCGACCCGCTCCCGCACCACGCGCAGCTCCGGGCGAGCGGCTGGACGGGGCGGGTCGTGACCGCCTACCGCCCCGACCCGGTGGTCGACCCCGAGTTCGACGGGTTCCGGGACAACGTGGCGAGGCTCGCGGAGCTGACCGGCGAGGACGCCGCGACGTGGAGCGGTTATCTGAAGGGGCTCGCGAACCGCCGCGAGTACTTCCAGCGCATGGGCGCGACCTCGACCGACCACGGGCATCTCACCGCGCGCACGAGCGACCTCGGGCGACGCGAGTGCGAGCGGCTGTTCGCCAAGGCGTTGCGCGGCGACTGCACGCCCGACGAGGCGGAGGCCTTCCGCGGCCAGATGCTGACGGAGATGGCGCGCATGAGCCTGGCGGACGGCCTGGTGATGCAGATCCATCCCGGCTCGTTCCGCAACCACAACCCGGGGATCCAGGCGGCGTTCGGACGCGACAAGGGCGCCGACATCCCGACCCGCACCGACTACGTGCGCGACCTGAAGCCGCTCCTCGACCGCTTCGGCAACGAGGCGCGGCTGACGGTGATCGTCTTCACGCTCGACGAGACGACCTACAGCCGCGAGCTCGCGCCGCTCGCGGGGCACTACCCGTGCCTCAAGCTCGGACCGGCGTGGTGGTTCTTCGACTCGCCCGCGGGCATGCGCCGCTACCGCGAGCTCGTCACCGAGACCGCGGGCTTCTACAACACGGTGGGGTTCAACGACGACACCCGCGCGTTCTTCTCGATCCCGGCGCGTCACGACGTCGCGCGGCGGGTCGACTGCGGCTACCTCGCGCAGCTCGTCTGCGATCACCGCATCGACGAGGACGAGGCGCAGGCGCTCGCGCCGGAGCTCGCGTACGGGCTCGCGAAGCGCGCCTACAAGCTATAACCGCGGATCGGAGCGGAGACCGCGCGCCGCTCAATCCGCGGCGGGCGTCTAGGCAGGCATGGGACGGTCGATGGGCAGCTCGACGGGACGTTTGTCACCCGAGACGTTGGCGCATCTGCCGGCGGACGTCGCGCGCCCGCGCTACGACCGGCGGCGCGTCGCCGCCGGCATCCTCCATCTCGGCCTCGGCGCGTTCCATCGCGCGCACCAGGCGGTGTACACGGACGCCGCGCTCGCCGACGACCCGCGCTGGGGCATCGTCGGCGTGAGCCTCCAGTCGCCCGGCGCGCGTGACCGGCTGCAGCCGCAGGGCGGGCTGTACAGCGTCCTCGAGCGCGGCGCCGCGGGCACGCGCGTCGGCGTGATCGGCGCGCTGTCGCGGGCGCTGTTCCTCGGCGAGGATCGGGACGAGGTGCTCCGCGTCTTCGCCGCGCCGGCGACGCAGGTCGTGACGCTCACGGTCACCGAGAAAGGCTACTGCCACGACCCCGCCACCCGCCGGCTGCTCGCCGTCCATCCCGGCCTCGCGCGCGACCTCGCGAATCCGGCGCGTCCGGAGACGACGATCGGGCTGGTCGCGGCCGGGCTCGCGGCGCGCGCGCGGGCGGGCGCGGGTCCGGTCACGATCGTCTGCTGCGACAACCTGCCCGCGAACGGCCGCACGCTCGAGGGACTCGTGCGCGAGTACGTGGAGCGGGTCGACCCGGCCCGGCTCGGCTGGATCGAAACGCACGCGGCGTTCCCGTGCACGATGGTCGACCGGATCGTGCCCGCGACGACGGCAGCCGACCTCGCCGAGGCGGCGGCGCGGCTCGGGGCGCACGACGCCGCGGCGGTCGTCGCCGAGCCGTTCACGCAATGGGTCATCGAGGACCGCTTCGCGGCGGCGCGTCCCGCGTGGGAGCGCGCGGGCGCGACGCTCGCGCGCGACGTCGCGCCGTTCGAGGAGATGAAGCTGAGGCTCCTCAACGGCACCCACTCGGCGCTCGCCTATCTCGGCTACCTCGCGGGATTCGAACACGTCGCCGAGGTCGTACAGGCGCCGGCGTTCGCCCGGTTCGCGGCGCGCCTCATGCGCGAGGATTCCGCGCCGACGCTCGCGCTCCCGGCGGGGGTCGATTCTGCGGACTATCAGGCGCGGCTGCTGGGGCGCTTCGCGAATCCGGCGCTGAAGCACCGCTGCTGGCAGATCGCGATGGACGGCTCGCAGAAGCTGCCGCAACGCCTGCTCGGCACCGCGCGGGCCCGGCTCGCCGCCGGACAGCCGTGCGACCACGTGGCGCTCGCCGTCGCCGGCTGGATGCGCTACGTGACCGGACGCGACGAACGCGGCGCGGCGATCGACGTGCGCGATCCGCTGGCGGCGCGGCTCGCGGCGATCGCGGGCGATTGCGGTCCGGAACCGCGCGCGCTGGCGGATGCGTACCTCGCGGTGCGCGAAGTCTTCGGCGACGACCTCCCGCGGCGCGCCGAGTTCGTCGCCGCGGTGCGGCGCTCGCTCGCCAGCCTGTTCGCGCACGGGGCGCGGTCCACCGTGGAGCGCGCGTATGGCGCGTCGGCCTGACCCCGGCGGGCCCGCGCTCGTCCTCAAGCCCGGCCGCGAGAAGTCGCTCGTCCGCCGGCATCCGTGGGTGTTCTCCGGGGCGATCGGGCGCGTCGTCGCGCAGCCCGAATCCGGCGCGACGGTGGCGGTCTGCGCCGCCGACGGCGCGTTCCTCGCCTGGGCGGCGTACAGCCCGAGCTCGCAGATCAGCGCGCGGGTGTGGACCTGGGACGAGCGGACGCGGATCGATGCGGCGTTCCTGCGCGGGCGGGTGGCGTCGGCGATCGCGCGGCGCGCGGGGCGCGCGAGCCCGACCGACGCGGCGCGGCTCGTGCACGGCGAGGCGGACGGGCTGCCGGGCGTCGTCTGCGACCGCTACGGCGAGCTCGCGGTGTTCCAGTTCTCCGCGGCGGGCGCGGAGCGCTGGCGGGAGGCGATCGTCGACGCGGTGCTCGAGTCCGCGGGCTGCGCCGCCGCCTACGAGCGGTCCGACCTCGAGGTGCGCGGCCTGGAGGGGCTCCCGCCGCGCTCGGGCCCGATCCGGGGCGCGGCTGACGCACCGACCGTCACGATCACCGAGCGCGGCGTCCGCTACGACGTGGATGTCGCGCGCGGACAGAAGACCGGCTTCTACCTCGACCAGCGCGCAAATCGCGCGCGCGTCCGGGCGCTCGCCGCCGGCCGCGACGTGCTCGACTGCTTCTGCTACACGGGCGGCTTCACGCTGAGCGCCTGCGCCGGCGGCGCGCGCTCGGCGCTCGCGATCGACAGCTCGGCCGCGGCGCTCGAGCTCGCGCGCGAGAACGCGCGTCGCAACGGGCTCGATGAAGCGCAGTGGCTCGAGGCCGACGTCTTCGCGGCGTTGCGCGGGCTCCGCGACGCGGGCCGCGGGTTCGACCTGATCGTGCTCGACCCGCCGAAGTTCGCGCCGACCGGCGCCCACGCCCAACGGGCGGCGCGCGCCTACAAGGACATCAACCTGCTCGCTCTGAAGCTGCTCCGGCCGGCGGGTCTGCTCGCCACGTTCTCGTGCTCGGGCGGCATCTCGGCCGAGCTCTTCCAGAAGATCGTCGCCGGCGCCGCAGCGGACGCCGGCGCGGACGTCCGGCTGCTCGAGCGGCTGCAAGCCGACGACGACCATCCCGTCACGCTCGCCTTCCCGGAAGGCGAGTATCTGAAGGGCCTCGTGCTCGAAAAGCGGTAACGGTTGGCAGCGCCGGGCCGGCCGCCCCCGTAACATCGTTCGATCGAGGGTGGAGCGACGAGCGAATGGGATGCGTTGAACGCCTGGTGATCGCCGCGCTGCTCGCGTTCGCCGTCGTGGCGGGCGCGCAGACGGGCGATCCGGTCGCGACCGGGATCGCCGGCGAGCGAGCCGAGGCGGCCGCCCGCGCGCGCTAGCGCGGCGCGACGAGCGGCGAGCGGCGGCCGACCGCGCGCTCGAGGGCGTCCATCTCCGCGTCGGTATGGTTTTCGAAGGGCGCGGGCGCGAGCCGCGGGCCGGCCGCGCCGCGCGGCGCGACCCAGCGCGCCGTATGGCGCCCGGCAAGGGTGAACTCGCGCGCCTGCAGATCGTCGGCCGCGGCGAGCGACACCGCGCCGTAGCAGGTGCAGAAGTACGTGCCGGTGCTGCGCGCCTCGAGGTAGACGCCGGTGCCGCGGATCCCGGCGGTCGCGGTCGGCGCGTGGATCGTGCGCGGCCGGCCCGGCGCGAATACCGCGGCGAGCGCGCCGGTCGCCAGGCGCAATGCTTCGACGAGAACGCTCGACGCGCCGGCCTCGAGCCTGAGCTCGCTGCGGCTTCGCAGCATGTACGCGTCCGCGCCCAGGACGAACACGATGTAGCCGTCGTCGCCGGTCGCCACGGCGTCACCGGGCCGGATCGCGGATCCCCGGTCCGCCGGCCGGCCGTTGATCCGGACCTCGCCCCGCAGCGCTCGGATCTGGTCGGTCGCCTGGCCCCATGCCGCGCGCGGCGCGAGGAGCGCGAGCGTCGGGCCGGCGGCGAGCGCGCGGACGAAGGCACGGCGCCCGGCGCGGGCGTGAAGGCTTCGGTCGGCGGCGTCCATCGAGCCCCCCGTGGCTCCGGCGGATCGGGCGAGCCCGGAGCCGCTGACGCGCGCGCCCCGCGTTCCTCGCCCGCGGCAAGTGTGACATGTTGCCGCGCTGCGGCGCGCCACGCGTCCCGGCGGCGCCCGGCGTTGCGCACGCCCCGGCGCGCCGATAGAATCCGCCGCTTGTGGCGGGTCCGCATGACGCCCGAGAAGCGTCTGGCTCGTGGAACCCGTCGCGCCCCGGGGGCGGCGCGCCGCCGCTTTCAGCCCGGGGAGCGCCGATCACCCGCAAACGGTCGCGTGCCCCGAAGGGCGCGCGCGGCGCGGCAAGGAGAACGGATGTCCGAGCAGCAGATGGTGCCGGTGACGATCCTGACCGGGTTCCTCGGGGCCGGCAAGACGACCCTCCTCAACCGCATCCTGCGCGAGCACCACGGGCGGCGCATCGCGGTGATCGAGAACGAGTTCGGCGAGGCCGGGATCGACAACGCGCTGCTCGTGGAGGGCGGCGGCGGCGAGCAGATCGTCGAGATGAACAACGGCTGCCTCTGCTGCACGGTGCGCGGCGACCTGATCCGCATCCTCGCGAGCCTCCGGGCGAAGCGCGACGCGGGCGAGCTCGCGTTCGAGCGCGTGATCATCGAGACGACCGGCATGGCCGATCCGGGACCGGTCGCGCAGACCTTCTTCCTCGACGACCAGGTCGGGGAGTACTACCTGCTCGACAGCGTGATCACGCTGGTCGACGCGAAGCACGGCGAGCGGCAGCTCGACGAGTTCCAGGAGGCGCAGGAGCAGGTCGGCTTCGCCGACCGGATCCTGCTCTCGAAGACCGACCTCGTGACCGACGCGGACGCCGAGCGGCTGCGTCAGCGGCTCGTCCGCATCAACCCGCGCGCGCCCATCAAGCGGGCGCATTTCGGCGAGACCCCGATCGCGGACATCCTGGACATCCGCGGGTTCAACCTGAACGCGATCCTCGAGGTCGAGCCCGAGTTCCTCGCCGAGGACCACCACCATCACGACGACGAGGTCCAGTCCTTCGTGTTCCGCGCCGACCGGCCGTTCGACGGCGGGAAGCTCGAGGAGTTCCTGTCGTCGATGATCCAGGTTTACGGCAACGACATGCTGCGGTACAAAGGCGTTCTCAGCCTCAAGGACAATCCGCAACGGGTCGTCTTCCAGGGCGTGCACATGCTCATGGGCGGCGACCTGGGGCGGGCGTGGGGCGCGGACGAGCCGCGCACGAGCGTGATGGTGTTCATCGGCCGCAACCTGCCGAAGGACGTTTTCATTGAGGGATTGGAGCAATGCCTCGTCAAAGCCCAGTGAAGAAATCCGCCGGCCCGAACGGCAAGCCCCACCTTCCCACCGAGGCGGAGCTGCTGAAGATGCCCGAGGCCGAGTACATGAACCCGGCGCAGCTCGCGTTCTTCAGGGACCGGCTGCTGCGGATGAAGGAGGAGCTGCTCGCCAACGCCGACGTGACCTCCGAGCACCTGCGCGAGAGCGACAGCCATCCCGACCCCGCCGATCGCGCGACGGTCGAGGAGGAGCACGCCCTGGAGCTGCGCACGCGCGACCGCGAGCGCAAGCTCATGAAGAAGATCGACGAATCGATCGCGCGGATCGACGACGGCAGCTACGGCTGGTGCGAGGAGACCGGGGAGCCGATCGGCATCCCGCGCCTGCTCGCGCGGCCGACGGCGACGCTGTCGGTCGAGGCGCAGCAGCGGCGCGAGCTGAAGCAGAAGATGTACGGCGAGTAGCCGTTATTCCGTCGCCCTCGATGGGCGACGGAATAACTGCGCGCGTTGGAGCGTACGCTGTCGCGACGCTCAACGCGCGCGGAGCCGAAGGGCTATGACGCCGCCTGTCGAGGTGACCACAGCGCAGGTCACCGACCCCGGACCAAGATGATTTCCGTCGAAGGACTGCGTCACCGCTACGGCGACCGCCAGGTGCTCGCGCTCGACGCGTGGCGCGCCGCGGCCGGCGAGCGCTGGTTGATCCTCGGCGCCTCGGGCAGCGGCAAGACCACGCTCCTCTGCATCGTCGGCGGGTTGCTGCGGCCGAGCGCGGGACGCGTCGCGGTGGCCGGACAGGATCTCGCGGCGCTCTCCGGCGCCGCGCTCGACCGCTTCCGCGGCAGCCGCGTCGGCTTCGTGCCGCAGAAGCTGCACCTCATCCCCAGCCTCGGCGTCGCGGACAACGTCGCGCTCGCGCAATACTTCGCCGGGGTCGCGCAGGACCGCTCGCGCGTGGCCGAGGTGCTCGGAACGCTGGGGATCGCCGACCGGGCGCGGGCGCGCCCGGCGGAGCTCTCGCACGGGCAGGCGCAGCGCGTGGCGCTCGCGCGGGCGGTGATCAACCGGCCGAGCCTCATCCTCGCCGACGAGCCGACGTCGAACCTGGACGATGCGCACTGCGCGCAGGCGGTGGAGCTGCTCGAGTCCCAGGCCGCCGCCTGCGGCGCGACGCTCGTGGTCGCCACCCACGACCAGCGCGTGCGCGCGCGGTTCGAAAAGCGGATCGAGCTGTGAATAGTTGAACAAGGGAGCGAACGCGCCCCCTTGTAGATCCCCCACAACAGGATTCCACTTGAATCTCGGGAAACTCAGCCTCGCCTATCTCAAGGCGCGGCCGCTGAATACGGCGCTGAACCTGGTGCTCCTCGCGCTCGGCGTCGGCACGATCGCGCTCGTCCTCCTCGCCACGCACCAGGTGGAGGAGCGCATGGGACGGGATGCGCGCGGGATCGATCTCGTCGCCGGGGCGAAGGGCAGCCCCATGCAGCTCATCCTGTCGGCCGTGTTCCACGTCGACGCGCCGACCGGCAACATCCCGCTCAAGGAGGCGAAGCAGCTCGCGCAGCACCGGGCGATCCGGAAGAGCATCCCGCTCGCCCTCGGCGACAGCTTCCGGGGCTTCCGCATCGTCGGCACGACGCACGACTACGTCGCGCACTACGCGGCCGAGCTCGCCGGCGGGCGCCTGTGGGACGCGCCGATGGAGGCGGTGCTCGGTGCCGAAACGGCGGCCGGCACCGGGCTTGCCGTCGGCAGCGAGTTCGTCGGCGCGCACGGCTACGGCGAGGGCGGCGAGGAGCACGGCGATGCGCCATACAAGGTGGTCGGGGTCCTGAAGCCCTCCGGCACCGTGCTCGACCGGCTGGTGCTGTGCAACGTCGAGAGCGTGTGGTTCGTGCACGTCATGCCGGGGAGACACGAGGACCCGAAGGAAGTGCTCGCGAGCCTGCGCGAGGACGAGCAGGAGATCACCGCGCTCCTGATCCAGTACGCGACGCCGATCGCGGCGGCGACGCTGCCGCGCTTGATCAACTCGACGACTGCCCTGCAGGCGGCTTCGCCGGCGTACGAGAGCGCGCGCCTGTTCCGGATGATCGGCGTCGGCGTCGACGTGTTGCGCGCCTTCGCCCTGGTGCTCGTCGCCGCCGCCGGCCTGTCGATCTTCATCGCGCTCTACAACGCGATGGAGGAGCGCCGCTACGATCTCGCCGTCATGCGGATGCTCGGCGCAGCGCCGGGCAAGCTGATGCGGCTCGTGCTGCTCGAGGCCGTCGTGCTCGCGCTGGTCGGCGCCGTCATCGGCCTTGCGCTCGGGCATCTTGCGGCCGAGGTGGTCGGCGGCATGCTTGCCGCCGAGAAGCAGGCGCGCATCACCGGCGCGGCTTGGCTCGGCGCCGAGCTGTGGGTCGTCGCGCTCGCCGTCGCGGTAGGATTCGTCGCCGGGCTGGTGCCGGCGTGGCGCGCCTACCGGACCGACATCGCCACCACCCTCGCCCAAGGCTGAAGCCGTGTCACTGAACGTCCCATCCATCGGGTCGAGTGCCGGTCCGCGGCGCCGGGCGATGCGCCGACGCGCCGCGCACTGGCTCCTCGCCGGCGCGCTCGTCGTCGCGCAGCTCGGCGTCCATGCGCACGCGGTCTCGCACCTGACCGCGGTGCCGCACGGCGACGTCCCGGCCGATCACGGCACCGCGGTCTGCGTCGCATTCGTGGCCGCCGCGGGCGGCGCGCTCCCCGCGGGCGCGCTGCCGCTCGCCGCCGCTCCGGCGCCCGCTGGCGCGGTCGTCCCTCGGCCGGCGGACCCGCTGCTGCCGCCGCTCGCGCTCACGCGCTTCGCGAGCCGGGCGCCGCCGCTCGCCTCCTGACCCGCTCGTCACGAAGCGCCGCGGCCGCGCGCCGCTCGCGCGAGCTCGAGACATGCCCGGAGGAGCCCACATGAACGCGATCCACCTCGTCGCCGTCGCCGCCCTGCTCGCCGCGACCCCGGTCCTCGCGCAGGACAAGAAGACGATCGCCGAGGACGTGAAGAAGGACATCGCGGCGCACCGGCAGCTGGCGCAGGTGCACGAAAACGCCGCCAAGTGCCTGGAGGCCGGTAAGCCCGAGAAGGAGTGCCACGACCAACTCCAGAAGGAGTGCAAAGGGGTCGGCATCGGCAAGTACTGCGGGATGCGCCATCGGCACTAGGTGCCCGCCCGCCCGGGTTCGCCTACACTAACGACCTTCCGAGGAGACAGCCATGAACCGATTGGCCTACACGCTCGCGGTCTCGCTCGCCGCGCTTCCGGCCGCGGCGTTCGGCCAGAGCCCCCCGAGCCAGCACGAGCCACCGCCGCAGCTCGACTCGCCCATCCCCGCGGAATTCCTGAAGCCCCTGCCCGACCTCAAGGGCGTCGTCTCGTGGCGGACGCTCGCGCAGGTGCAGCCGGTCAAGGTGAAGGACCGCGTCCTGCCCCAGTTCGCCGACGGCGTGCTGAAGCTGAACGCTACCGAGGTGAAGCTGCAGGGCTTCATGATGCCGCTCGAGATGGGCGACAAGCAGAAGCACTTCGTGCTGTCGGCGATGCCGGTGACTTGCATGTTCTGCCTGCCGGGCGGGCCGGAGGCGCTGGTCGAGGTGCGGGCCAAGACCCCGGTGAAGTACACCTTCGAGCCGGTGGTCCTGAGCGGCAAGCTCGCCGTCCTCAAGGACGATCCGAACGGCCTGTACTACCGCCTCACCGACGCGGTGCCGACCACGGTGAAATAGGTCCGTAGCCCGTGCGCCGGCTCGCCGCCCACTGGCTCCTCGCCGTCGCGCTCGTCGTCGCGCAGCACGGCGTCTACGCGCACGCCCTCTCCCACCTCGGCGACGATCTTCACGAAGACGAGGGCGGCTCGAAGCTCGACCACGGGCGCGACGTCTGCGCCGCGTTCACCGGTGCGTCGGGCGGGGTCGTCGGGTCCGGGGACTTGCCCCTGCACGGCGCCGCGGCGCCGACGCCCGTCGTCGGCTCGGCGCCGGCCGATCCGCTCCTGCCTTCCCTCGCGCTCACGCGCTTCGCCAGCCGGGCGCCTCCGCCCGCTTCCTCGCCTGCTTTGACGTAGCGCCGCGGCGTTCGGCCGCCGCGCTGTCCGGCGTTCCCGCCGCGCCGCGGCGGGACGTCTGTCGTCGGCCGTCCCGGCCGACCCAAGGCACGAGGAGAGACGCACATGCAGTTCAGGCAAGCGCCGCTCGCGGCGGCGCTCGGTCTTGCGCTCGCCGCGGGCGCGCCCGCGCAGACCCAACCCGCGCCAGCGGCCGGCGCGCGCGCGCCGGAGCTCGCGCCGGTCGTCGTCACCGCGACGCCGCTCGGCTCCGATACGTTCAGCCTGGTCAGCCCGGCGAACGTTCTCCAGGGACAAGGGCTGCGGCTCAAGACCCAACCGACCCTCGGCGACACGCTCGGGCAGGAAACCGGTGTGAGCCAGACCTATTTCGGTCCGAACTCGAGCCGGCCGATCATCCGCGGCCTCGACGGCGACCGGATCCGCGTGCTGCAGAACGGCGTCGGGGTGATCGACGCCTCGACGGTGAGCTTCGACCACGCGGTCAGCCTCGAGCCGCTGCTCGTCGACCGCGTCGAGGTGGTGCGCGGGCCGGCGGCGTTGCTGTACGGCGGCAACGCGGTGGGCGGCGTCGTGAACGCGATCGACGGCCGCATCGCACAAGAGGGACTGGCGGCGCCGGTGCAGGGCGCGGTGGATCTGCGCTACAACTCGGTGAACGACGAACGCGCCGGGGCGGCGCGGGTCGAGGCCGGCAACGAGCGCTTCGTGCTCCATCTCGACGCGTTCAAGCGCAAGACCCACGACCTCAAGATCCCCGGCAACGCCCGCACTCCCGCCGAGCAGGCGGCGCGCGAAGCCGCGGGCGATACGAGCCCCAACCCGAGCGGCAAGCTGCCGAACAGCGCGGCCGACACCGACGGCGGCGCGATCGGCGCCTCGGCGATCTTCGGCAGCCGCGGGTACACCGGGCTCGCGTACTCCGAGTACCGCAGCGAATACGGCACCGTCGCCGAGGAGACCGTCAAGGTCGACCTGAAGCAGAAGCGGTGGGAGCTCGCCGGCGAGCTGCGCGATCTCGCGGCGTGGGCGAGGACGCTGCGCTACAAGTTCGCGCACTCCGACTACGAGCACAAGGAGCTCGACGCCGGCGTCGTCGGCACGACCTTCAAGAACAAGGGCTACGACGGCCGGATCGAGCTCGGCCACGGCCGGCTCGGGCCGCTCGAGGGCGCGGTCGGCGTGCAGCTCGGCGGGCAGAAGTTCTCGGCGCTCGGCGAGGAGTCGTTCGTGCCGTTCACGAAAACCGACCTGGTGGCCGGCTTCGCGTACGAAGAGTGGCGTACCGGTCCCTGGAAGTTGGCGTTCGGCGCGCGCGGCGAGAGCAACAAGGTCCGCGCCGACGACTTCTTCGACGCCGCCGCCGGCTCGCTGATCCAGCCCGGCGACAGCCGCCGGTTCACGCCCTGGAGCGGCTCGGTCGGCGTGTTCTACGCGCTCACGCCAGAGTGGGGCGTCGCGGCGAACGCCGCCTACACCGAGCGGGCGCCGGTGAACGTCGAGCTGTTCGCGAACGGCCCGCACGTGGCGACCGACGCCTTCGAGGTCGGCAACCGCAATCTCGGCAAGGAGAAGAGCCAGGCGGTCGACCTCGGGCTGCGCAAGCAGGGCGGCCGGTGGCGGGGCGCAGCCGGGGTGTTCTACAACCGCTTCGACGGGTTCATCACGCTGCTGCCGCTGCTCGACGCCAACGGCGCGGAGCTCTTCCGCGACGGCGAGGACCGCACCCAGCCGGCGGTGCCGCTCGCGGTGGCCATCGCGAACGGCTACGGCAATCCGTTGCGCGAGCTCGATTACACCGCGGTCCCGGCGCAGTTCCTGGGCTTCGAAGCCGACGCCGCGCTGCGGGTTTGGGAGCGGACGGGCGAGGCCGTCGAGCTCGCGCTGCGCGGCGACTACACCCGGGCGAAACGCCGCGACACCGGACAGCCGCTGCCGCGGATTCCGCCGCTGCGCCTCGGCGCCGGCATCGCGTACCTGCGCGACCGGCTGAGCGCGCGCATCGACCTGCTGTGGGCGGACGGGCAGGACCGGGTGCCTCCGGGCGAGCGCCCGACCGCGAGCTACACGATGCTCGACGCGGCGGTCACCCAGCGGCTGAAGCTCGCGGGGCTCGATTGGGAGGCGTTCCTGAAGGGGACCAACCTCCTGAACGAGGACGCGCGGCTCGCGACGTCGTTCCTGCGCGAGATCGCGCCGCTCGGCAAGCGCGCGGTCACGCTCGGCCTGCGCGGCGTCTTCTAGCGATGGCGCTGCGACCGAACGAGCATCGCCTCGTCGCCGCGAGCTTCGCGGGAAGCGTCGCATTGCATGCGGCGGCGCTCGCGGTCGCCCCCCTTGCCCAGCCAGTGCCTGCGCTCTCACCGGTTCGGGTGTTGAGCGTGCTGCTCGTCGCGGCGGCGCCGGTGGAGGAGCAGCCACCAGCGCGCGCGGCGCCGCCGCCTCCGCCGCGGCGCGCGCCGCCGATGGCCCAGCCTCGACCGCGAGCCGTGCCTACACCCGCCCCTGAACCGGCGTCGGCCCGCGCTCCGGCGCCGGAGGCCCCGCCGCTCTCACCGAGCCCCCCGCCGGCGGCGCCGGAGCCGCCCGCACCGCGCGAACCACCCGCAGTCGCGGTTGCGCCGGCGGCAGCGCCGGCGGCGCCGGCCACGCCGCCCGATTTCCGCGCGGCCTACCTCCGCAATCCGCCGCCGGCGTATCCCGCTTCGGCGCGCCGGAGGGGCGAGGAAGGGACCGTGACGCTGCGGGTGCTTGTGAGCGCCGATGGCCGTCCCGATCGGATCGAGCTCGAGCGCTCGAGCGGGTCGAAAGCGCTCGACCTCGCCGCCCTCCACGGCGTGCGGGAGTGGCGATTCGCGCCGGCGCTCCGTGGTGGAACGCCGTACGCAGCGTGGGTACTAGTGCCTGTGATCTTCCGGCTCGACCCCGACGCGTGAGGCGCCGCGCACGCTTCTTGCGGCAAACGCCCCGCATTTGCGCCCCCGGGTTTGCCGCGACTGGCGCCCTGTGGTAGAAGTGGGTGAGCGGCCCGCTCGGGCCGTTGTTTCTCATAACGCTGATTCGCCTTGGTTTTCTCGATTTTCGGCAAGAAGCCGGAGAAGAAGCCGGACAAGCCCGCCCCGCCGAAGGCCGAGGCGCGCAAGCCGGCGTCGCCCGCTCCGCGCGAGCCCGCGCCCGCATCGTCCCCGCCGGCGGACGAGGGGGAGTCGCTCGACTTCACGAGCTACGTTCCGCCGCCGCAGTCGCAGGCGCCGCCGCCGTCCGCGCCGCCGTCCATGGCGCCGCCCTCGGTGGCCCCGCCCTCGATCGCGCCACCCTCGATTGCGCCGCCTCCGGTCGCGCCGTCCTCCGCACCGCCGTCGATGGCCCCGAAGGAAGCGTCGCCGGCCCCCGTCGGCGTCGCCCTCGATTTCGGTGCGCTCGCGGCGCAGGCGACCGGGCAGCCGCAGGCGCCCGCGGCGCGGCCCGCGGCGCCGCCCCCGCCGAAGCCCGCGCCGGCGAAGAAGAAGCCGAAGGGGCCGGTCGATTCGATCCTCTGCATCGAGGTCGAGGAGGGCTCCGGGCACGACATTCCCGCCGCGATCGAGGAGGCCGCCATCCTGTTCGCGAACGGTCAGGTCGAGGAGGCGCACACGCGGGCGACCCGGGCGATCGAGCACGAGGATCTCGGCGCGTGGAAGCTGCAGATGTGGCTGATGCTGTTCGACCTGCTGCAGCATCTCGGCCGCAAGCAGGAGTTCGAGGAAAAGGCGCTCGACTTCGTCGTGAAGTTCGAGCGCTCGCCGCCGGTCTGGATCGATGCGCCCACGGCCGCCGCGCGCGCCAATCCGTCCATGCGCACCGGGGGTCTCGCGCACGTCGCGCTGACCGGCGTCCTCGGCGCCCAGAGCGCGGCCGCGCTCGATCAGCTGAAGAAGGCCGCCGAGCGGCAGCCGAAGCTGCGGCTCGACTTCGCCAAGCTGCAATCGATCGAGCCGGCCGGGTGCACCCTGCTGCGCGACACGCTGCGCGCGTTCAAGGTCGGGAAGAAGGACGCCTACCTGACCGGCGAGGCGCGGATCCTGCAGCTCCTGCGCGAGGCCGCGAAGGCGGGGGACAAGGCGGTGGACGCAGCGGTGTGGCTCCTTCTGCTCGATCTGTACCAGACGCTCGGCATGCAGAGCGAGTTCGAGGAGGCGGCGGTCGACTACGCGGTGACCTACGAAGTGTCCCCGCCCTCGTGGGAAACGCCGCCGCAGCGGCCGAAACCGCTCGAAGCGTCGCAGCCGATCGCCCTCGAGACCGGCGACGACGCGTTCCATCTGGTGGGCGACGTGGCCGGCCAGAGCGACCAGCTGTTCACCGACATCACGGCGTACGCCGGCGGCCACAATCCGGTGACGCTCGAGCTCGCGGCGACCAAGCGCATCGACTTCGTCAACGCCGGGCGGCTGCTCAACGTCCTCGAGAAGCAGCAGGCCGAAGGCAAGGAGCTGGTGATCCGCGGCGCGGGCGAGATGGTCATCGCGCTCTTCGCGGTGATGGGGATCACCAAGATCGCGCGCATCATCCCGCGGAAGTGACGCGCCGCGAGGCGCGTCATCCCCGCGCAAGCGGGGATCCAGGGCTGCGTCTCCCGGACTCGGGCTCGCCGGAGGCGGCGCAATCCCCGGCGCGAGCCGGGATCCAGTCCCGCGTTGGCGCTCGGCGGCTCGCGCGGCCGCGCCCCGCCCGTTCCGGCGGGGCCCCTTTAACAGTCGGCGCGAGCCCCGATATCATGGGGGTTGCCCCGCCGCCCGCCCCTTGATGGAACCGTTCCACGGCACGACCATCGTCTCCGTCCGCCGCGCCGGCAAGGTCGCGCTCGGCGGCGACGGCCAGGTCACGCTCGGCAACGTCGTCATCAAGGCCGGCGCCCGCAAGGTGCGGCGCCTGTATCAGGACCGGATCCTCGCCGGCTTCGCCGGCGGCACCGCCGATGCCTTCACCCTGTTCGAGCGCTTCGAGGGGAAGCTCGACAAGCACCAAGGCAGCCTGATGCGCTCGGCGGTCGAGCTCGCGAAGGACTGGCGCACCGACCGGATCCTCCGGCGGCTCGAGGCGATGCTCGCGGTCGCCGATCGGACGAGCTCGCTCATCATCACCGGGGCGGGCGACGTGCTCGAGCCCGAGCACGGCCTGATCGCGATCGGCTCGGGCGGGCCGTTCGCGCAGGCGGCGGCCCGGGCGCTGCTCGAAGAGACCGCGCTCGATGCCGAGGCGGTCGTCCGCAAGAGCCTCGCCATCGCCGCGGACCTGTGCATCTACACCAACCAGAACATCGTCGTCGAGGTTCTGGACTGAAAGCGACGCCGCGGCCGGGCGCCGGGCCGGTCGCCCGCCGCGCGCATCGGGGGTTGCAAGCGTGAAGCTCATGTCGTCGATGACCCCGCAAGAGATCGTCCACGAGCTGGACAAGCACATCGTCGGCCAGGACCGGGCGAAGCGCGCGGTCGCGATCGCGCTGCGCAACCGTTGGCGGCGCCAGCAGGTGGCCGAGCCCCTGCGGCAGGAGATCACGCCGAAGAACATCCTGATGATCGGGCCGACCGGCGTGGGCAAGACCGAGATCGCGCGCCGGCTCGCGCGCCTCGCCGAGGCGCCGTTCATCAAGATCGAGGCGACCAAGTTCACCGAGGTCGGCTACGTCGGCCGCGACGTCGATGCGATCGTCCGCGATCTCGTCGAGATCGCGGTCAAGCAGACCCGCGAGGCCGCGATGCGGCAGGTGCGCACGCGCGCCGCGGACGCGGCCGAGGAGCGGATCCTCGATGCGCTGCTGCCGCCGGCGCGGTCGATCGGCTTCGCCGAGCGCGCGGAAGCGACCGAGGATTCCGCGACCCGCCAGCGCTTCCGCAAGCGGCTCCGCGAGGGCGAGCTCGACGACAAGGAGATCGAGATCGAGCTCGCCGCCGCGCAGCCGCAGATGGAGATCCTGGCGCCGCCGGGCATGGAGGAGCTCACGCAGCAGATCCAGGGCATGTTCCAGAACCTCGCCGGCGGCCGCAAGAAACTGCGCAAGCTCAAGGTGCGCGAGGCGATGCGGCTCATCACCGACGAGGAGGCGGTGCGGCTGGTGAACGACGACGAGCTGAAGGCGCGCGCGCTCGCGAACGTCGAGCAGAACGGCATCGTGTTCCTCGACGAGATCGACAAGATCGCGAGCCGCTCGGAGATGCACGGCGCCGACGTCTCGCGCCAGGGGGTCCAGCGCGACCTGCTGCCGCTCGTCGAGGGCACGACGATCTCGACGCGCTACGGCATGGTGAAGACCGACCACATCCTGTTCATCGCGAGCGGCGCGTTCCACCTGTCCAAGCCCTCCGACCTGATCCCCGAGCTGCAGGGACGCTTTCCGATCCGCGTCGAGCTCGCGTCGCTCACCGCCGCCGACTTCGAACGCATCCTCACCGCGACCGACGCCTGCCTGGTCAAGCAGTACGAGTCGCTGCTCGCGACCGAGGACGTGAAGCTCGAGTTCCGGCCCGACGCGGTGCAGCGCCTCGCCGAGATCGCGTTCGCGGTGAACGAGCGCACCGAGAACATCGGCGCCCGCCGCCTGTACACGGTCATGGAGAAGCTGCTCGAGGACGTGTCGTTCGAGGCCGGCCGGCGCGGCGGCCAGACGGAGGTGATCGACGCGGCCTACGTCGACGCGCGCCTCAAGGACCTCGCCGCGAGCGAGGATCTCGCGCGCTACGTGCTGTGAGCGGCCGCACCGCCGTCGTCAAGCTGCTTTGGCTCGTCGCGCTCGTCCTCGGCCTCGCCGCTTCCGCCGCGGCGCAAGTGAGCATCTCCGACGCGTGGGTCCGCGGCACGGTGCCGGGACAGCAGGCCACCGGCGCTTTCATGCGGCTGAGGAGCGCCACGGGCTCGGCCCTCGTCGCGCTCGAGAGCCCGGTCGCGCGGCGCGCGGAGATCCACGAGATGCGCATGGAAGGCGACGTCATGCGCATGCGCGCGGTCCCCAGGCTCGAGCTGCCCGCCGGCCAGGTCGTCGAGCTGAAACCCGGCGGGTATCACGTGATGCTGATGAACCTGAACGCGCCGCTTGCGCCGGGGGAGTCCGTGCCGATCAGGCTCAGGTTCCAGGGCAAGGACGGGAAGCCGCAGGAGGTCGAGGTGAAGGCGGAGGTGCGCGACCTCACCGCCGGCGGCGGGGGGCACGGGAGGCACTGAGCGGCGCCGACTAGCCCGCTTTTCTCACGGCCTCTAGCAAAGAGCCGCTCCGTTTGGCATAACTGTTGTTGCGAGACAGCCAGTTATCGACCAAAAAGGAGCGGCCTTTGCAATGACAGAGTGTAGCGGAAGG